>Ga0209270_1000986_pt1 | contig 46640 bp, 53 predicted proteins | sample MTBAKSrepl1MetaG_FD_187456 | JGI IMG/M metagenome (GOLD analysis project Ga0209270, IMG submission 187456) | Enrichment culture microbial communities from Arthur Kill intertidal strait, New Jersey, USA, that are MTBE-degrading - MTBE-AKS1... | ecosystem: Environmental > Aquatic > Marine >... | reverse complement strand
ACGTCTGTTGTGCGCTCGCTCAAGCATACGACTGAAATTCCGGATGACTGCCGTCGTTGCCGAGCTGCAAAGACAGGCGATGAACGCGGTCGCCGTGTTGACCTAAAATGCGGGGAAACCTCAGGGATAGAACCCGGTATCGGAGCCCGATGGAGGAAAGGCTATGAGGCCACATAATGCCACCGCCTGCGTGTCGGATCATCATTACAGGGAAGTCACGGTGATGTCATCCCGGATGGTGCGAACCGTGATGCTCCTCGCTTTGGCTACCCTCCTTCTCACTACCAGCGCGGTAGCAGGAACGCTCTACCGTTGGGTGGATGATCAGGGCGTCACCCACTTCAGTCAGACACCTCCCCCATCCGGGGAGGCGGAGGTGGAAGAGCAGGAAATTCCGACATTCGCACCACCTCCCGCCCGCGAGCCGGCCGGTCCGGAGGTGCGGAGGAAACCTCCTCCGGCCGAACTTCCCTACATTCCGGGTGTGCTCCCAGAAAATGCCCGTTCCCGACTGCTCGAGTCGAAAGGCTCCTACTACCATGCAAATTTGGAGGGCAGTAAAGTGCAGATTACCCAGCAACTGGTAGTCAAGGCACTCCCGGGACTCCCCAAGGGGGCGTACCTCGAAGTAACCTTCCCAAACCTGCTCAATCCTTCGAAACCTTATGTGGTCGGTTACGTCCGACAGGGATCCGAGAGTGAGATGACGATTACGTCCCCGACATTCGAGGGATCACGCTGTGGCACCTTTACCATCCGCGTCGATGTCTACCGCAACCGTCATCGGTTGTCCCATCTCGATACGCTCAACCAGGGCATACTCTTTCGGGTGGACAGCCGTGGATTTGACGATCCGGAGGAGCTTTTTCTGGCCTTCTTTGCCCGCGGTCTTCCCTGTTTCAGGAGCATTGAAGATCTGCTCAGCGATGGTGCCTCCCGTTCCACACCCCGCGGCATCCCGCTTGGCGTCTACAGTCGTATCGGGAACGGGATGAGCATGGAGGAGGTGGAGGCCATAGCAGGCGTTCCTGATAAAAGGACCAGCACCACGCGCGGTGAGACGGTGTACATCTATGGTGAACCGGGTGCCGTGGAAGGGATGAGCCGCATCTACTTTTGGGACGGACGGGTTAACAAGATGGAGCGGCAGTTACGCTAAAGAAAGGTAAGAGGGGGCGTTGATAAATGCAAAGCATTACCATTTGTTGCCGTCCCCTTTAACCACGCTGCTCAGTGTTGTATCACCCGGAGACAGGGACCGGTGACTGATAAACCCGAAGCCCTATGGCTGCACGCCTATTCGGGCAGGGAGACGGGCCTTATGGTAATCGGCACGTCCGCCTCGCTCCGGGCGCTGGGCCGACAACTGCTGTCCGCGACCGGTGAGCGGGGCGGAGGCGATGGGGGGTGGCCCCCCCAGCGTGGCGGAGCCTGAAACGATGGGCCCCTACAAGGATGCTGCCAGATTCCGGTTGTCGTTTCATGTCCAGGATGACGGCCTGCCGGGTATTGGCTTTCCATTGCGTCGGCACACGATGCCGGCGGTGGTCATTCTCGCCATCGGCGCCTGTGCGCTTGTCGGGGCGGTCACGAGCGCCCGCTGGCTATTCTCCATGATGTTTTGAGGAGATGCGCGCGGGTCTGGTAAAAGGGGACGGAGGGAATGCAGAACATTCCTTCCGTCCCCTTTTCATCAAAAGGAGATCTTATAAAAGGCATGAGCACAGCTTTCGTGGCGCTGGCGGCTCTGTGCTGGGGACTATCAGGCGGGGTCGGCGGTGTTCTCATGGCCAAGGGCTGGGACGCTTTCGTGGTTTCGTTCTACCGGGGCGCGATCGGGCTGTTGTTCGTCCTCGTCTGGCTGGCGCTGCGCCCCTGCGGCAGTGGATTGGCAAGTCGCCGGTTATGGTTCTGGTCGGCCATCGCCGGTCTCGGGGTGGCCGGCAACTTCGCGTTTTATTTCGTGAGCATCGCGGAGGGCAGTGTCGCGGTCGCGGTGACGCTGATGTATTGCGCGCCGGTATTCGTCTATCTCGTGTCGTTCGCACTAAAGCTCGAAAGACCCACTCCGCTCAAGTGGGCCGCGATCGCGGTGGTGATGCTTGGCATCATGCTGCTGACACGTATTTACGGGATTGGGGCGGGCGGTGTCACGCCGATCGGCGTCGGCGCCGGGCTGCTTTCCGGGCTGTCCTACGCGGTATTTATCTTCGGCTTCAAGTATGCGGCGCCGCACGGCAGCCCACAGGCGATTCTCGCGATAGCGTTCGCGGTTCTCGCCATAATCCTCATCTGGCCGAGCGAAGCCGACCAGATCGTTGCCGCCCTGCGCACTCCGGACTGGCCCCTGTTCGTGGTGCTGGGGGTGCTCGGCGCGGGCCTGTCGTTCATTCTCTATATCGTCGGCCTGCGCCATGCCGCACCTGCGGTGGCCTCGGTTGTGGCGATGGTCGAACCAGTGACCGCGTCGCTATTCGGGGTCGTAGTTCTGAATGAAAGTCTGGTCGGTTCACAGATTTGCGGCATGGCACTGATATTGGTCACAGTGACCGCGCTGAGTGTATATTCCAGGCTCGACACGCATCTTCCGGGTCGGACCCTTTAACCACGGATTCTGTTGCATCGTTTTTCCCAACGAGTTCACCAAGCAACCAAAACCACCAGGGATCCATCAACTGCAGGAGGTTTGTCGTGTCAGAGATGTTTCGCGGTGGTTGCCTGTGCGGCGGCGTCAGGTACGAGATCCGGGGCGAGCCGATCCGTTTCTATCATTGCCACTGCAGCCGTTGCCGTAGGGCGACGGGGACGGGGCATGCGAGCAACCTCATGGTGAGGCTGGGCAGTGCTGCCTGGGTGAAGGGCGAAAATCTGGTGCGCCGCTACAAAGTGCCGGAGGCGGAGCGGTTCACCACCGCCTTTTGCGGTACGTGCGGTGGCCAGTTGCCGCGCCTGCTGACGGAGATGAATATGGCGGTCATACCGGCCGGTTCCCTGGACCAGGCGCCATCCATCGTGCCACAGGCGCGGATCTTCTGGGATTCGCGCGCGGAGTGGTCGTGCACTGCCGGGGACCTGCCTGTACATCCGGAGAACCCGCCGCGCCAGGATGACCCGCGGGCCGGATGACGGGGGCCGGTCCGGCATTCCGGCGCCATGATCCGCTCTGGTAAACGGGGTCGGTGACAAATCCATAGCGTTATCGTCCGTGACCGGTCCCATTGACCCGGCAAACGCCGGGCGGAATGCCGCGGCGAGGTGACGACGCCAAGGTGCGGTGCCTCGATGCTTTTCCGGGCGCTCGGTGTTTCATCGCACGGGCAGCAGCCTCGATCGTGCATCCCTAACAGGCCCTCCGCCAGCAGCGCCCTGGGCAATCCTGTTGCGCCCGCGCTCGGTAGCGCGCGCCCCGCTGTCGAGGTGAACTGCGCACGCTCGGTCAGGATCGGCGGTGGGGCGGGCCGTTACAGTGGCCGTCGGATTGAGGAGGCACGCTGGTGACGGAAGAGAAGGCCAAGGCCTACGCGGCGCGGTTCGAGCGGCTGATCGACTACATCGATCGGCATCTGGACCAGGTGTTGTCGGTCGATGAACTGAGCCGCCAGGCCAACTTCTCCCGCTTTCATTTCCAACGGCAATTCACGAGCCACTTCGGGCTGAGCGTGACCCGCTACGTGCAACTGCTGCGGCTGCGCAGAGCCTCGTACCAGCTGGCGTTCGACCGGCGGAGACGGGTCATCGACATCGCCCTGGATGCCGGTTTCGAGAACCCGGAATCGTTCTCCCGCGCGTTCAAGAAGAGCTTTGGACAGACGCCCTCCCAATTCCGAGCCCAACCCGCATGGCAGCCCTGGGCTGAGCGCATGCGGCTACCCGAACGCAAGAGGAGTATTCCCATGGAAGTGAGAGTGGTCGATTTTCCCGAAACGATCATTGCGGTGCTGGAACACCAGGGCCCGCCGGAGCTGATCTTCGAATCGGTGCAACGCTTCATCGACTGGCGCAAGAGCAGCGGCCTGTCGCCCATAGCGACCAGCCGCACCTTCGGCCTCGCCTACAGCGACCCGGCCACCACCGCCCCGGAGCAGTTCCGCTTCGACGTCTGCGGCGAGGTGGACGCCCCCGTGCCCGAAAACCCGCAAGGTGTGGGCACCAAGCGTATCCCGGCCGGCCGCTGCGCCGTCGCTCGGCACCACGGCTCGACCGATCGCATCAGTGACAGCGCCTACTACCTCTATCGCGAGTGGCTGCCCCAAAGCGGCGAGGAATTGCGGGACTTTCCGCTCTTTTTCCACTACGTGAAACGGATCCCCGATACCCCGGAGCACGAACAGGTGACCGACGTCTACCTGCCTTTGAAATAGGTTCAGTCTATAAAACAGGCACGGCATCCTGGATAAGGGGCGGTGACAGATGCCTATCGTTATCATTTGTCATCGACCCCCATTAATCCGGTCGGGGCTTGCCGGTTCCGCCCATCGCATTGGGAAGGTCGCCCGGGAAACCGGGCGGCCTTTTGCGCAACACCTGTGAACCTCCCTAGCGCCCCTGCCGCTCCCGCTTCGCCCGCAGGGTCGCCCGGACCATCTTGCCGAAAGCCTTCTCCTGCTGGCGGGAGCGCTGCTGCCGCCGGCGGGTATTGGCCGCCTCCTCGGCCCGCAGACGCAGGTAGTGGTCCAGCTCATCGGCCGCCAGCCCACCCGCCGCGACGGCGGCGCGCACCGCGCAGCCCGGCTCCCCCTGGTGGGTGCAGTCGGCAAAGCGGCATGCCGGGGCCAGGGCCTCGATGTGGGCGAAGCGGCGGACCACGCCACCTTCCACGGGCGGCAGGCCCACTTCCCGCAGGCCGGGGACATCGATGAGGCAGAGCTCGCCCGGCAGTCGGTGAAGGGATCGGCTGGTGGTGGTGTGGCGTCCCTTGTCGTCCTCCCGCGTGGTTCCGGTGGCCTGCCGCCGGTTGCCCGCCAGGTTGTTGAGCAGGGTGGACTTGCCGACCCCCGAGGAGCCCACCAGCGCGAGGGTGGTGCCGGGGTCCAGCCACGCCCCGAGGGCGTCGTGGGCGCTGTCGCGCAGCAGGTCCAGGGCGACGACATCCCCCGCGCCCCGCAGGCGCCGGCTGGCCTCCTCCGCCACGGCCGCGGGATCGGGGCAGAGATCCGCCTTGCTCAGCACGATCAGCGGGGTAACCCCGGCCTGGGCCGCGATCACCAGGTAGCGCTCGATGCGGTGCAGGTTGAACTCCTGGGTGAGGGCGGTGACCACCAGGAGCCGGTCGACGTTGGCGGCTATGGCCTGGGAATCGCTGCTTTCGCCGGGGCGCAGGCGGTGGATGAGCGAGAAGCGCTCCAGGCGCTCCATGGCGCGGTTCGTCCCCGGTTCCACCAGCAGCCAGTCGCCCACCGTGGGGCGTGCGATCGGGTCATCCGGGAAGAGCAGGCGGCTGCCCAGGGTGACGGGAAAGCTCCCGCCGCCGGCGTCGGCACGCACTGCGTCGCGCTCGATGTTGACCACGCGCGCGGGCGTGTACCGCTCCAGTTGCTCCAGCGTCAGCTGCCGAAAGAAGAAGTGGCGCCAGCCGAGGGGCCGGAGCCGGGAAAAGTCGAAGAACATTGCCTTGCATCCTCATGCAATAGTCGAGTGATGACACGACGCCGCGAAAGCGGCCTCGCATCAGCGAACGAGGATGAGTGCCGGACCCGGCACCGGTGACGGCGGAAACCGTCTCAGGTGCGCAGGCCGGCGGCTGCGGCAATGTCCATCGAGCCTCCGGCGCAAAGGTATGAGAAGAGAAACAGGGGCAGTATAGCGGAAACGCCGCTTGCCGACGCTGCCCGGGTTGCGGGGATCCCGTCCGCGCAAACAACTGCGGGCATCGAATGTTGAAAATTTGTAGATGTCTCATCCGCGCCACCTTTCTTCCCCGCCGATGTTTTATCCTGCCCTCACGTGAGGCCCGGACGGGTTGTGCCCGGTGGGCGGCGATTCGGAGGATTCGACAGGCAACGGGACCAACGCTTTATGTCATATGCACACGCGCGCGAACTGCTGCGCCGGAGAATGTTTCTGCGTCTGCTGGCCGGCGGGGCCGCGGCCGGGATCATGGGCGGGCTGTGGGTGCCGGAGGCGGCGGCCGGGCAGCCGACGCTGGGACAGCAGGTCAACGCCCATATCCAGAAGCTGCGCCGGGCCGGTAGCATCCCGCCCGACGAGCGGACCGCGTGGTCGGTCTATGACTTCACCACCGGCACCAAGCTGGTGTCCATCAACGAGGACAAGCCGCTGCAGGCGGCCAGCATGATCAAGCCGTTCCTGGCCCAGGCCTACTTCTTCCGCCACCAGGAGGACAGCGGCAAGTACCCCTACGACGATCGGATCCGGGCGAAGCTGGAAGCGATGATCCGGCACAGCGACAACCACGCCTCGAACTTCTTCATCGATCGCGTCGGGGCCGACCGGCCGGCCCCTGAGCGGCCCCGGGAGGTGGAGCGGGTGCTGAAGCGGTATGCGGGCGGCATTTTCCGGCAGACCTCCATCGTCGAGTACATCCCCGGCAACGGCAGGACCTATCTCAACCAGGCGTCGGCCCACGACTACAGCCGGTTCCTGTACGCCATGTGCGAGGACCGGCTGCCCTTCGTCAAGGAGATAGAGCACTACATGGGGCTGCCGAACCGTGATCGGATCCAGGACGGGGCGGACGCCGTCCCGGGCAGCGTCGACCTCTACCACAAGAGCGGCTCGACCGCCCATGTCTGCGGGGACATGGGCGTGGTGGTGGCCAGGGACGCCAAGGGCGCCCGGCACCGCTACACCTTCATCGGCATCATCCAGAAGGACAGCCGGGCCAAGGACTACGGCGGCTGGATGCGGGATCGCGGCGACGTCATCCGCGAGGTATCGGGCCTGGTGTACGGTTTCATGCGCGAGCGCCACGGCCTGGTCGGCTGAGCGCCAGCGCGGCCGGGGCGGCCGCCAGGGGCCGCCGATTGGGCCGTGATTGGATCGAAACTTGCGAAAAAACAGCCGGATGACGATGGGCGGCCGGCTCCCGGTCACCCTCCCGTCGTGGCCGTTGCTCCCGGCCAATAGGCTTGCAAAAAATAGGTGATTGGCATAACGTTTCCGCGCGCCGGGGAACGGAATCCAGGTTTCGTGCCCAGCACTGAACTGTCTCACTTCAGGAGAAACTGCATGACCTTTCGCAAATCCGAAACCACCCGCCGTTCCTTTCTCAAGACCCTGGTCGTCGTGCCGGTCGCTGCCGCCGTGGGCTTCAGCAGCCGGGTGATGGCCGCGCTCGTCACCGCCGATGATCCCATGGCCAAGTCGCTGCAGTACACGGCGAACAGTGACAAGCCGGACCAGAGCTGCGCCAACTGCACGCTCTACCAGGGCGGCGATGCGGCACAGGGCGGCTGCCCGCTGTTCCCGGGGAAGGAGGTGGTCTCCACCGGCTGGTGCGTATCCTGGGCCCCGAAGCCCTGAGGCGTTCGCCAGGTGCGACCCGAGAGCCCGGCCCTGGCCGGGCTTTTTTATACGCCAGCCGGCAGGCTCCGCAGTCCGATCGCACCCGCCGGCACCCCGGCGCGGCTGTCCACCCCGTCCGTCCCGCCGGCCCATCCCTGCCGCACCCGCCGCCGCCCTGGTCGGCCGGCATAGCGATCCCCGTTGCGTGATCTATCCTGAACTCAGGGGAACCGGTATCTGTTCTGGTCAGGGCGCTCCCCGGGTTTCCGTGCGGACAACCCGGAAGCGTCCGCTTCCGCCTCATGAGGAGGTGTTCCCATGCCTATGATCCCGCAGGGGTTGCCGACCATCAAAAGGGGCTCCCAGGGGCCCTACGTGGCCTACTGCCAGAACCTGTTGAATGCCCGCGGCGCCGCCCATCCGGTGCTGTGGGTGGATGGCATCTTCGGACCCAAGACCGACGCCGCCGTGCGCCTGTTCCAGACGATGAAGGGGCTGGTGAGCGACGGCATCGTCGGGCCGCTGACCTGGGCCGCCCTGGAGGCGGGCCCTCCGCCCATCAAGAAGCGCCCGGCGGCCCAGCTTCCCCCCGTTCCGGCCACCGGCGGGCTGTGACCCGTCCCGCGGCACAAAACCGGGGTCGGGCGGAAAAGTGAAACGTATTCCGCCGGATGGAATCCGGCGGGAAGGGGTGCGCAGGGCCGTAGACCGGCCCTCCTGCGCGATGTCCGGGCGCGGGCGCTTGGTGGCCGGCCCGGCAAACCATCCGGTCAGGAGAGAGGGACCTTGCCTGATTACCGCAGGAGCCGCATGGCGGGCGGTTGCTGTTTTTTCACCGTCAATCCCCTGCAGCGGCGGGGCAACGACCTGGTGGTCCGCCGCATCGACCTGCTCCGTGAGGCCTTGCGGATGGTGAAGCGGCGTCACCCGTTCCGCATCGAGGGCTGGGTGGCGCTGCCGGACCCTATGCACCGCATCTGGACCCCGCCGAATCTTGATTAAAGAGCCTTGTGTCTCTACTGTCCCTATCACGTGTCTACGACAAGACCGACCTGGACAGATACGGGAGCCTGACCATGGACTACTCCGTCAAACTGTTGTTGAGCGAATTCGTGACCCATGACGTGAAGCGGTTCATGGTGAGTCGTCCCGAGGGTTTCGAGTACCAGACGGGCCAGGGCGTGGAGCTGGCCGTGGACGAGCCCGGCTGGCGGGAGCAGGGCCGGCCCTTCACGCCCACCTCGCTGCGTGACGCCCCGGTGCTGGAGTTCATCATCAAGGCCTACCCGGCGCACCACGGGGTGACCGCCAAGCTGCACACCATCGCCGCCGGCACCGGCCTGCGGATGTCGGCGCCCTTCGGCACCATCAACTACCAGGGGCCGGGCACCTTCATCGCCGGCGGGGCCGGCATCACGCCGTTCATGGCCATCCTGCGCGAGCTGGCCTCCGAGGGCCGGCTGGAGGGCCACAGCCTGCTGTTCAGCAACAAGACGCCGTCGGACATCATCTGCATGCAGGAGCTGCAACACTACCTCGGCCCGCGCGGCCGGTTCCTGTGCACCCGCAAGAGCGACTGCAACTGCCCCGAGGGCCGCATCGACAAGGCCTTCCTCGAGCAGCAGATCGACGACTTCGGCCAGAAGTTCTATGTCTGCGGCCCGCCCGCCTTCGTGGAGTCGGTCAACGGGGCGCTGCGCGAGCTGGGCGCCGATCCGCAGGCGCTGGTCTTCGAGCAGTGAGCGCCTTGCGTGACGCTCGGCCGGCTTGAGCGACGAATGGCTCATTACCGTCGCCGCCGGGCTCCTGGTCCTGCACGGCGGCACCTTCCTGCTGGCGCAGATGCTCCCGCCCGCCTCTTGGCCGGTGCCCGCGCTCAACGGAGCGGTGGCTGGCGTGGTGGCCCTCTTCTGGCTGAACCGCCGGCTCACCATCGGGCATCTCCCCTGGATCGATAACCTCATCCTGCTGGCGGAGGGGGGCGTCGTGCTCTTCTCGGTGCTGAGCCTGCTCGGCGTCCTCCGGGCCCGCGGTCTGCACTGGCTCGTCTTCTCCGTGCACGCTCTGCTGGCGCTCGCACTGCTCGGATTCCTGCTCTCATTGCGGATGATGCGTCTGTTCTGAACCCGCACGGTCACCGTTTCTGCCGCCCCCTTGCACGGGTGTCTACAATAGGAGCCATGATGCGATCCCGCGGCCTGCACCACGTCGAGCTGTCGGTGCCCGACTACGACAACGCCATCCGCTTCTACGACCGGATGTTCGGCTGGCTCGGCTACCGCAGCTTCTGGACGCTGGACATCGGCTACCGCTCCACCTACTACATGGCGCGCTTCCCGCTGCCCCACAGCTATATCGGCATCCAGCCCGCGCACACCGGTGGGCGGCTCGATCCCGAAGCGCAGGCCACCGGCATCCATCACGTGGCGCTGTGGGCGCGCAGCCGCCGGGAGGTGGACCGCTTCCACCGGGACTTCCTCCGCCCCGAGGGCGTCACGGTCACCGACCCGCCCGCGGACTACCCCGTCTACGCGCCGGGCTACTACGCGGTGTTCTTTCTCGACCCCGCCGGCATCCGCTGGGAGCTGGCCTTCACCCCGCGCATCCCCGGACCCCGGGCCATCCTCCGCTCCCTGCGGGCGGCGCGGGCGCTGCGCCGGGAGCACCCCGAGTGGAGGCGCCACCCGGCCCGGGAGATGATGCGCCGGCTGCCCTCCCGCGCGGAGCTGAAGCGCTGAATTGACGATTCGCCTTCCCCTGCGCCGACCGGACGGGCAGCATAAGCGGATGCAGCCACGGGAGAGGGGCGGGGGGTCACGGGCATGAGCAACCTGGCGAACCATGTGCTGGTGATGGCGGGCGGATGACCGGCCGCCGTTGCCGGAGTCGACCAGTGATAGAAAACCTGACCATCACCCAGCTGGTGGAGAACACCGCGGGCACGCCGGGGCTGCTCGCCGAGCACGGCGTCTCCTTCTTCATCGAGGCCGACGGCCGCTGCCTGCTGTTCGACACCGGGCAGGGCCACGTGCTGCGCCACAACGCCTTGTGGCTGGGTCTGTCCATGAACCGGGTGGAGGCCATCGTCCTCAGCCATGGCCACTACGACCACGCCGGCGGACTGCGGGAGGCCCTCGACCTGACCGGTCCGGTGGACCTCTACCTGCATCCCGAGGCCCTGGCGCCCAAGTACAACCGGGAGGGACGCTCCATCGGCACGCCCTTCGGCGACGGGGCGGCGCTGCGCGCAGGGACGCGGCGCATCGTCGAGACCCGCGGACCGGTGGAGATCCTGCCGGGGATCCTCGCCACCGGTGAGATCCCCCGCCGCCACGCCATCGAGGACACCGGCGGCCCCTTCTACCGTGACGGCCTGCGAACCCGCCCCGATACCCTGCCCGACGACCAGGCCCTGGTCATCGACACCCCGCGGGGTGTGGTGGTGCTGCTTGGCTGCGGCCACTCGGGGGTGGTGAACACCCTGGAGCACATCCGCGACATCAGCGGCGGACGCCCCGTCCGCGCCCTCATCGGCGGGATGCACCTGCTGCGCGCCAACGCGGAGCGCCTGGAGTTCACCGCCGAGGCGCTGGCGCGGTTCGACATCGGCAGCCTGGCGCCGAACCACTGCACGGGTCTCGGGGCCGTCTGCCACTTCCGCGGCCGCTTCCCCGATCGGTTCCGGGAGTCGGGCACGGGCGCCCGGCACCACTTCACCACCGGAGCGTAAGGGCATGAAGACCTACCTGGACTGCTATCCCTGCTTCCTGCGCCAGGCCCTCGACGCCGCCCGCCGGGCCGGCGTGCCCGTGGAGCAGCAGCAGGAGATCCTGCGCGAGACCATGGCGGCACTGCGCGCCCTGCCGGCCGACGCCACCCCGCCGCGGATGGCCGCCGGGATCCATCGCATGATCCGGCGGCAGACCGGCTCCGCCGATCCCTACCGGCGGGCCAAGAAGGCGGTCACGGCCCAGGCGCTGACCCTCTACCCGGTACTGAAGACGCGGGTCCGGGCGGCCGCCGATCCCCTGGATACCGCCGTGCGCATCGCCATCGCCGGCAACATCATCGACCTCGGCGTGGCCGACAGCTACGACCTCGGCGCGACCCTGGAGCGGGTGCTGGTCCAGCCCTTCGCCATCGACGGGCTGGATGCGCTGCGCCGGGCGCTGGCGCAGGCCGGTGAGGTCCTCTATCTCGCCGACAACGCCGGGGAGACAGTGTTCGACCGGGTGCTCGTCGAGACCCTGGCGCGGCCGGTGTCCTACGTGGTGAAGGGGGCGCCGGTCATCAATGACGCTGTCATGGAGGATGCCCTCGCGGCCGGACTCGATGAGGTGGCGACCCTCGTCGAGAACGGCTCCGACGCTCCCGGCACCCTGCTGGAGACCTGCTCCGAGGCGTTTCGTGAACGCTTCGACAGCGCGCGGCTGATCATCGCCAAGGGCCAGGCGAACTACGAGACCCTGAGCGAGTCTGATGGGCCGGTCTTCTTCCTGCTGCAGGCCAAGTGCGGCGTCATCGCCCGCGATCTCGGGGTGGAGGAGGGCAGCGTGGTGCTGAAGCCTCCGGCGATGGCCGCCGGCTGCGCCTGACGACCGTCAGGCCCGGATTGCGGCACCACCGAGCCGGCGCTGGCAAGGCGAAAATGCTCGCCAGGGCCCGGTGGCGGGTAGGACCCTGCCCGACGGGCTATTATTTTCCACAGGGGTGCAAGGTATCGACCGTCCCGGCAACGGTGCCGCAGCGGACTCTCCGGTATCGCGGGGGCGTGTTTCCTGGCACGAAGCCGGGGACGGGAGGGCGCGTGGACAGAACACTCGCCGATGTGCGGCATGACCATGGCTGGTGCTCCTACGGGGATGACCGCCACCGTGTCGATCCCATTCCTTGCCGCGGGATCACCAGCTACCGGCTGAACCTAGTCGGGAGCCGTTTCGGGACGGCCAGTATCGTGGCTGAGCGTTTTCCCACGGCGGAGGAGCCGGGTTCGGTTACGGTCCGCTGGGATCACGGCATCCTCGGCAGCGTGCATTACCGCCTGCTGGCCGATGTCGAGGCGCGGCGGGTGGATGGGCCGAGCCTGCTGATCACCCGGGTTGAGTTCGATCCCAACCCCATCCCCCTGGGCTCCGTTCCGGCATGCCGCGTGACGCTGCTGAACTGCGGCAGCGTGCGCATCGGCAGTAGCCCGGAGCAGCCGATTGCCGACCACTTCATCCTGGCCGTCCCCACCCTCTGGAACAGCGCCGGTGACGTGTTCGACTTCTCCGCCCTGGGCCTGCGGCCGGGACAGTACCAGCAGGAAATCACCGTCAACCTGGAGCCCGGGGAGGAGACCGTTTGTGACTGGACCGCCTCAGATCCGATCCCCGATTCCGTAATCACCCGCGGCTATGTGGGCGAGTACCAGACCCGGGTCGAGCTGCAGGACCGCCGGCTCGACTACGAACGGGATCTGTCGACCTGCTCCGAACCCGTCGATATCGCCTTCGTCTAGCGCGAGGGGTACGCCATGCCTTGCCAGTATTTCGAGATCACCGATGTATTCGGGAACGAACCGGATGCGGAAGGTCGGCCGCGCAGCGTGACGGTCAAGGGGGTCGCCCTGATCGGCTGTGACCAGGTCGAGCAGGTGAGCGTCTGGCTGGGTGTGCCGGCGGGTGGCCGCACGGCGACGGTGGAGGCCGTATTCGAACTGAGCAGCGGCGGCGAGCGCACCCCGAACTGGATCGCCGTCCTGCACGATCTCTCCAATCCCGGCGACCCGGACGAGAAGGGCCTGGTCCAGTGCCGCAAGAGCGCCTTCGAGGCCTGCGCGGAACTCACCCTCGACGGGGATGTGCTGCAGGAGGACCGCAAGCTGTATGATTTCCTGTTCTGCTGCCCCTGGACGGTGCTGCTCGAAGTTGCCCGCCCGGACGGTACAGTGGTCGGCGGCGGGGGTCCGGTCTATGCCGATCTCGAGCCCGGCTCCTACGTGGTCCGGGTGGTGTCGCCGGCGGAGGCGCCCGGTGCGCCGGCCCTCACCTACGCCTGGTACGTCGATGATCATCTGCGGGCGGGCGAGGAGGAGAGTCAGCTCTACTACCGGCTCGAGGAGGGCAGCCACGCCATACGGGTCCAGGTCAGCCAGGCCGGGTGCGACCCGGTCCCGGGAACCGTGACCCTGGCGGCCGCCGCGCCGCTCGCCTGTCCCGAGACGGTGCGGATCATCGAGCGGAGTATCTCCGCGGCCTGCACGGACGGGCGTCGCGAGGTGACGCTGGAGGGGGTGCTGACGGGCGCCGAGGCCGGTATGCGGGCCGCCTGGGAGTTCGGGGACGGCGGCTCCGAGGAGGTGATGGCGATCGGCGCCGGTGACATTGACGCCGGGGGTGTCGCCACGCTCCGGGTCGTGCATGGCTACGCCGCACCCGGCGACTACCCGGTGGAGCTATATCTCCTCGATGCGGACGGCAACCGCGCCGGAGCCTGTCCCGATGCGGGCCATGAACTGCGCCTGAAACCCTGTGAGCCGTCCGGGGGCGGCGGTGGCGGCGAGGGAGGAGACGAAGGCGGCGGGTGCTGGCTGGCGCTGCTGTTCATGGCGCTGGGGCTGTTCGCCGTGTTCACCTTCCTGGTCTATTCACCCTGCGTTCCGTATCTGCTGATCGGCTCGCTCGTGGGGCTCGTGGTCCTGGTCGTGGCCGTGATCTTCGCGGCCATCACCTGCGACCGCTGCCGGATTTTCCGCGCCCTGGCGTGGGCCATCTGGTGGGCCATATTCCTCGGCGGGCTGCCGGGCCTGCTGGGCTGCCCCCCCGGTGCGGTACCGGTGATCACGGTGTTGGCGGTGCTCCAGGCCGTGGTCATCGCCGCTATCAATCACATCGAGGGCTGCAAGGTGCCGGTACCGTGGGAGTTCCCGTTCTGCAGGCGGGTGAACCGGCGCTTCTGAGCGGCGGGTGACGAGGGCGGCACGGGGATTACAGCCGCAGGGCCGTGGCGTGAAACCGCGCGGATTCCCCGCCCGGCACGTCTTCTGTTGATAGAATCACCTCCGTCCCATAATCCACAGACCCTGAAGATGTCTCCCGATCCGGAAACCCTCCCCGTCGTCGCCGTCATCGGCGGCGGCCCAGCCGGCCTCATGGCCGCCGAGGTGCTGGCGGCGGGCGGGGCGCGGGTGGCCCTCTACGACGCCATGCCCTCGGTGGGGCGGAAGTTCCTGCTGGCCGGGCGCGGCGGGCTGAACCTCACCCACTCGGAGCCCCTCGGCGCCTTCCTGGACCGCTACGGCGCGCGCCGGGAGGCCATCGGGCCGCTGCTCGCCGACTTCGGACCGGAGGCGCTGCGGGCCTGGGTCCACGGCCTGGGCGTGGCGACCTTCATCGGCACCTCGGGCCGGGTATTCCCCGCGGAGATGAAGGCCGCGCCCCTGCTGCGGGCCTGGCTGCACCGGCTGCGGGCGGCGGGGGTGGCGTTCCACGTGCGCCACCGCTGGCTCGGCTGGGACGCCTCCGGCGCGTTGCGCTTCGCCACCCCCGGGGGAGAGCGCAGCGTGGACGCCGAGGCGGTGGTGCTGGCCCTGGGCGGCGGCAGCTGGGCGAAGTTCGGTTCCGACGGGGCCTGGGTGCCGCTGCTGGCCGGGCGGGGCGTGGCGGTGGCCCCGCTGCGGCCCGCCAACTGCGGCTTCGACGCCGGGTGGGGCGAACACTTCCGCGCCCGCTTCGCCGGTGCGCCGGTGAAGCCGGTGGTGCTCTCCTTCACGGACGCCTCCGGCGCCGGGCACCGGCGCCGGGGCGAGTTCGTGGTGTCATCCACGGGGGTGGAGGGCAGCCTCGTCTACGCCCTCTCAGCGCCCCTGCGCGACACCATCGAGGCCGCCGGGTCGGTGCTGGTCCATCTCGATCTGGCGCCGGGGCGGGAGCGGGGGCGCCTGGAGCGGGAGCTGGCGCGGCCGCGGGGCGGCCGCTCCCTGGCCAACCAGCTGCGCGCCCGCGCCGGCATCGCCGGGGTGAAGGCCGGTCTGCTGCGGGAGCTGGCCCCGCCGGAGGCGCTGGCCGATCCGGCCCGGCTGGTGGCGGCCATCAAGGCGCTGCCGCTGCGGCTGCTGCGCCCGCGCCCCATCGACGAGGCCATCAGCACCGCCGGGGGCGTGCGCTTCGAGGCGCTGGATGCCGGGCTGATGCTGCGGGAGCTGCCCGGGGTGTTCTGCGCCGGCGAGATGCTGGACTGGGAGGCGCCCACCGGGGGCTACCTCCTCACCGCCTGCATGGCCAGCGGCCGCCGGGCCGGGGCGGGCGCGCTGGCATGGCTGGCGCGGGGCGGATCCCGCTGACGGCTTGACTGGCTGCTATGCTCATCTGACACAAAGATAACCGTGGACCGGGCATCACCGGCCGGAGTCCATGGAGCCCACCAGAGGAGGATTACGCATGAACCGCACACTGATTGGCGCGGCCCTGCTGGCCGCGGCGACGGCCTACACTCCCGCCCATGCCCAGGGCGAGACCATGGTCACCTATCGCATGCTCAGCCCGGAAACGGCCCTGGAAGTGGCCCGGGCCACGCAGCAATCCTGCCGCGACGCCGGCTACCAGGTGGCGGTGGCCGTGGTCGATCGCATGGGCATCGCCCAGGTCACCCTGCGCGACCGCTTCGCCGGCCCCCACACGCCCGACACCGCCTGGCGCAAGGCCTGGACCGCGGTGAGCTTCCGCAGCGACACCCAGTCCCTGAGTGATCGCATCGGCGCCGGCCAGATGCCCTCCAGCCTGCAGGACATCACCAATGCCCTGATGCTGGGCGGCGGCGTACCCATCGAGGCCGGCGGCTCCATCGTGGGCGCCGTGGGCGTCTCGGGTGCCCCGGCCGGAGACCTGGACGACAAGTGCGCCCGCGCCGGCATCGCCACCGTGCAGGACCGGCTCAACATGTAGTCCCGGACGGTGCCGCGCCCGGCCGGGCGCGGCACCGGTCCCGGTTGCCGGTTGCCGGTTGCCAGTCACCAGTTGCGGATGAGTCCGCACCTGCAATCCTTATCCCTTATCCCTTATCCCTTATCCCTTATCCCTTATCCCTTATCCTTTATCCATCAAGCAGTTACCCATTGGCGCGCCGATCAATAGACATTCCATATCATTTGCATAGAAACAATCCAATTTACATATGGACTGGACGCTGTAGGCTGGTCATCAAGCAGAGACCGTTCCCGGAGGGACGCCGCCATGACCAAGACCTTCAGTTTCGCAGTGATGCATTTCACCATCGCTTTCGGCGTGGCCTACCTGTTGACCGGCGACCTGGTGGTGGGCGGCACGGTGGCGCTGGTGGAGCCCGCGGTGAACACGGTGGGGTATCACGTCCATGAGAAGGTTTGGGCCTTCTTCCGCCCCCTGAAGCGGGAGGAACAGGCCGGGGCGGCGCCCTCGGCGGCCTGAAGCAGCGCTTGACGGATGCCCGGGGGCACCCTGCCAATTACCCTGGAGGTCCTTGATCTGCTATGTTTTTTCCAGGTGGTCAAGCCAAGCGCCGGATCGAGCGCAGGCATCGCCACTCACGTGACTGACGCGACGGGGTTGAGACATGTGAGCTCAACCGGAGGTTGACCCGGTTCCCCGGTCCCGACGAGGGCCATGGCGCCGCGTTTGTTCAGGGAGTGACTCCATGTCCGCGTTCCCCACCGCGCTCACCTGCCGGCAGCCCGCCTGGAAGCGACTGCCGCCAGAGCGTCGCATGCTCGCCGGCGTACTCGTCGCGGTGCTGATCCTCGCTTCCGGCGCGCTGGTCTTTCTCACCGGCGGCATCAAGTACGTCTACTCCCACAGCATGTACCTGGCCATCCTGCTGGGGGCGTTCGTCTACGGGATGCCGGGCGGGCTGGCCGCGGCGCTGGCCGGAGGTCTGCTGCTGGGCCCGTGGATGCCGGTGGACACCTTCTCCGGGGAGATGCAGGAGCCGGTCAACTGGCTCCTGCGGCTGGGAATGTTCCTGCTCGTGGGCGGGCTCGCCGGCGCCGGGGTGCAGCGGCTGACCGAGCGGGCGCGGCAGCTGGCCTGGGTGGCCTACCACGATCCCGCCACCGGCCTGCCCGGCCGGACCTGGCTGGAGGAGACTCTGCGCGGCGATCCCGCACTGGCCGTGGTGGTGCTGCGGCTGGAGAACCTGGACGAGCTCAACAACACCTTCGGCGTCGGGGTGGCGGATGAGCTGATCCGGCAGGCGGGGGAGCGGCTGCGGGAACGCCTGCCCCAGTCCGCGGGCGTATTCCAGAAGGAGGGCAACAAGCTGGCGCTCACCCTGCCGGACCGGCTGGTGGGCGAGGAGCCGGGGCTGGTGAACCTGGCCGCGGCCGCCCTGCGCGCGCCCTTCCTGCTGCAGGAGGTGCCCGTGCACGTGACCGCCCACGCCGGGCTGGCGCGGGTGGAGTCGGCCGGCGAGGATCCCCTGCTGCGGCTGCGCCGGGCCGGCATCGCCGCCTACCAGGCCCGTACCGAGTCGCGGGATTTGCACATCTACTCCCGCTCCATGGACAGCGCGGCGCGCGAGACCCAGGCCCTGCTGGGGGAGCTGGGGCCGGCGCTGGAGCAGGGCGAGCTGCGCCTGCACTACCAGCCCAAGGTGCGGCTGGCCACCGGCGCGGTGGAGGGCGCCGAGGCGCTGCTGCGCTGGCAGCATCCCCGGGTCGGTCTGGTGCCGCCGGGGCGGTTCATCGGCCACGCGGAGCAGACCACGCTCATCAATCCCATCACCCACTGGGTCATCGCCGCCGCGTTGCAACAGCTGGCCGAGTGGCGCCGGGCGGGGCTGGAGATGGGGGTGGCGGTGAACCTCTCCACCCGCAATTTCTCCGACCCGGAGCTGGTGGGGCACATCCACCGGACGCTGGAGGCCACCGGCGTTCCCGGCGGCTGCCTGGAGCTGGAGGTCACCGAGTCGGCCATGATGCTGAACCCGGACCGGGCGGCGGCCATTCTCTCCGAGCTCGGCGACACCCGCGTCACCATCTCCATCGACGATTTCGGCACCGGCTACTCCTCGCTGGCCTACCTTGATCGCCTGCCGGCGGCCTGCATCAAGGTGGACCAGAGCTTCGTGCAGCGCGTGGAGACGGAGAGCGGCGCCCGCGAGATCGTCCGCGCCGCAGCGGCCATGGCCCATGCCATGGGCATGGAGGTGGTGGCCGAGGGGGTGGAGAGCGCCCGGGTACTCGACCTGGTGACGGAGCTGGGCTGCGACCTGGCCCAGGGCTACCACCTGTGCCGGCCCCTGCCGGCGCCGGAGTGCCGCTCCTGGATGGAACAGTCGCGCGGCTTCCCCGGCGCGGCGCCGCAGCCGGCCTGAGCCGCCGCGGGCGCGGCGCGCCGCCCGCCCTTTTCCTGGGCCGCGCCATCGGCCAGAATGCGGTATCTCCACCGGGTCCCCCAGCCGCGACAGCCCATCGACCTTGAACCCGCTCAAGCGCCTCGCCTCACAGACCGCCATCTACGGCGTCAGCAGCGTCTTCGGGCGCTTCCTGAACTACCTGCTGGTGCCGCTGTTCACCTACACCTTCGCCCCGGCGGAGTACGGCGTGGTGTCGGAGTTCTACGCCTACATGGGCTTCCTGGCGGTGCTGCTGGTGTTCGGGCTGGAGACGGGCTACTTCCGCTTCCGCGAGGCGGGGGAGCACGCGCCGGAGACGGTCTACGCCACGGCGCTGCGCTTCGTGATGCTGGCCAACGGCGGCTTCTTCCTGCTCCTGCTGCTGCTGCAGCAGCCCCTGGCGGCGCTGCTGCGCTACCCCGACCACCCGGAGTACATCTGGTGGGTGGCGGCCATCCTGGCGCTGGACTCGGTGGGGCTGGTGGCCTTCGCGCGGCTGCGGGCCGAGCAGCTGGCGGTGCGCTTCGCCGCCATCAAGGTGATCGAGATCGGGGTCAACATCGGTCTCAACCTGTTCTTCATCGTGCTCTGCCGGCGGGCCTTCGAGTCCGATCCCCACTCCTTTCTCGGCGGGCTGTGGAACCCCGCCATCGGCGTGGGCTACATCTTCCTCGCCAACCTGGCCGCGAGCGCCGTCAAGCTGCTGCTGCTCGGCCCCCAGCTGCGGGGGGCGCTGGGCGGTTTCGACGGGGCGCTGTTCGCCCGCCTCATCCGCTACTCGATGCCGATGGTGATCATCGGCTTCGCGGGCATCGTCAACGAGATGCTCGACCGCGCGGCGCTGAAGTACCTGCTGCCCCACGATCTCGAGACCAACCTGGCCCAGCTCGGCATCTACAGCGCCTGCTACAAGCTCTCCATCCTGATGACGCTGTTCATCCAGGCGTTCCGCTACGCCGGCGAGCCGTTCTTCTTCGCCTACGCGAAGCAGAACGACGCGCGCCGGATCTACGCCCAGGTGCTGACCGCCTTCGTCATCTTCTGCGTGTTCATCTTCCTGCTGGTCACCCTCTACATCGATTTCTTCAAGTTCTTCATCGGCGCGCCCTACCGGGTGGGGCTGGAGGTGGTGCCGGTGCTGCTGCTGGCCAACCTGCTGCTCGGGGTCTACGTGAACCTCTCCATCTGGTACAAGCTCACCGACCGCACCCTGCTGGGCGCGGGCGTGGCGCTGACGGGGGCGGCCGTCACCGTGGCGCTGCTGCTGTGGTGGGTGCCGGTGTACGGCTACATGGGGGCGGCCTGGGCCACGCTCGCCTGCTACGCCGTCATGGTGGCGCTCTCCTGGGCGCTCGGACGGCGCTACTACCCGGTGCCCTACGACCTGAGGCGGGTGTTCGGCTACCTGGCCCTCGGGCTGGCCCTCTACGGCGCCGACCGGCTGCTGGTGGAGCGCGCCGGCCTGCACGCCTTCCTCGCCGGCAGCCTGCTGCTGGCGGCATTCCTGCTCATCGCCTTCGCGCTGGACGGGCGGAGGCTGCTGCGCGGGCTGCGCCCGGCCTGAGGGCTCGACTGCGTCGGCTACGCCGGCGTCGTCATCCGGTCCGTGCGCTCCGTCATCCCGGCGCCTCGGCGCCCTTGCCTCGCGCGGTGGTGGGAAATCCGGCTCAGCCGCCGGTTTGGGCGGCGCGCCGGGTTTCGCCCGAGAGCAGCCACAGGGTGGTGGTCATGGCGATGGCGGAGCCCAGGCACCAGAGACAGGTGGCGCCGATGACGAAGGGCTCCAGCGCCGTGAGGCGCATGGAGAAGAGCACGCCGGCCAGCGCCACGGCCCAGGTGACCCAGCGCCAGCCGCCGCCGCGGGGCGACAGCCCGCGGCCCACCAGCCAGGTGAGCAGGAGCAGGGTGTAGCCCATGACGCCGAGCACCCCCAGGGGGATGCCGAACAGCTGGGCGTACTCGCTCTGCTGAACGGCGTTGCAGCTGCCGACGGGGCCGCACGCCGCCTCGGTCCCGGTGATGTGGGTGTAGGCGAGATAGGCGGAGATGAACAGGCCGGCCATCAGGCTGAGCGGCACCAGCGCGGAGGTCCGGGCGGTGCGCCGGCCCGGGCGGCGCACCCGCGCCAGGGCGTGCAGCAGCGCCAGCACCATCCCCACCAGCACCACCACCGCCAGGCCGTTGGCGATCCGGTCCCGGGCCGGGAGCAGGTGTTCCTGCGCCGCCGGCAGGGCAGCGGACGGCGCGCCGGCCACCCGCTCGCGGACGGTCTCGATGCCGGCCGGCAGGAGCGCCTTCAGACCCGGCAGGTCGGGCCAGCGGGCGGACGCCGGATCGGCGGCCAGGGCCTCGAAGCCGTCCCCGAGCTCCGCGACGATGGCGTCCAGCCCCCTGAGCGAACGGCCGCCGACCCGCACCACCGGCTCATCCACCGGCGCCTGCCCGGCCTCTCCCAGCGCCCGGTAGACCCCGGCGCCGGCGGCGCTGCCGGCATCCACGGCGGCCAGCTCCAGCCGCGCGCCATAGCGCTCGAACAGCAGCGGCGCGACGTAGTCGAACAGTTCGTCGCAGGCGCTGCAGCCGGTGGTGATGAAGACCACCGCGCGCACTTCCGGCGCGGTCTCCGGGCCGGCTTCCGCCGGCGCCTGGGCCGCGGCCGGCACGGTGAGGAACAGGAGCAGCCAGAGGAGCAGGCGGGGAGCGGAGCGGGTCGGGGTCACGGGCACGGGCCTGGTGGCGGTTGACGGGACGGGCATTACCTTAGGCACGGCGGGTGATTTTCGCAAGGACGCCTGTCAGTCTCCGCCCGCCGGGTGTAGGATTCCAGCTCGGTTCCCGGCGGAATCCGCCCAACAGGGGAGGAAGCACCCATGTACGAGGGGGAACGGTTCAACAGCATTTCGCACCTGGTCGGCGCCGCGTTCGCGCTCGTCGGGCTGGTGTTCCTGGTGGTGATCGCCGCCGGCGAGGGCGATCCCTGGATGATCGTCAGCTTCTCCATCTACGGCGCCACCCTGCTGGCCCTCTACACCTTCTCCACCCTCTACCACAGCGTGCGCGGCCCGGCGAAGTCGATCCTGCGCCGCCTGGACCACCACGCCATCTACCTGCTCATCGCCGGCACCTACACCCCGTTCATGCTGGTGGCCCTGCGGGGCGCGCTGGGCTGGTCCCTGTTCACCATCAACTGGGGACTGGCGGTGGTGGGCATCGTGCTCGACTCCCTGCCCCGCCAGGGACGCCGGATCCTGCCCATCGCCATCTACCTGGTGATGGGCTGGATCGGGGTGATCGCCCTGGGGCCGCTGCTGGAGTACCTGGAGCCCGCGGGCGTGGCCTGGCTCCTGGCCGGCGGCATCCTCTACACCGTGGGGGTGGTCTTCTATGTCTTCGACAGGCGGGTGCGCCATTTCCACGGCATCTGGCACCTGTTCGTGCTGGCGGGCAGTCTCTGCCATTATTTCACCGTGGCCCTCTACGTGGCCTGAGGGGATAGGACAAGGAGAGGTTGCGGCGATGAGCGTAAACATCCGTCCCGCGGCGCCCGGGGACGCGGAAACCGTGGCTCGGTTGCTCGGTGACTTGCTAGGGGAAATCATGGACCGGACCGGGGTGCGCCACTTCGGCTTCGACCTGCCGGAGACGACGGCCCGCAGCCGGATGTTCCTGGAGCGGGGGCTCGCGGCCGTCTACCTCGCCGAGGCGGGGGCGCCCGCCGGGTTCGTGGCGCTGTCGCCCTGCCACGCCCTCTACGCCGAGGGCGCCTTCGGCATCATCACCGAGCTCTACGTGGCGCCGACCCGGCGCGCGGCGGGCATCGGACGGCGCCTGCTGGAGGCGGCGAAGGCCCACGGCCGGGAGCGGGACTGGCGCCGCCTCGAGGTCACCACGCCGCCCCTGCCGGAGTTCGAGCGCACCCTGCGCTTCTACGAGCGGGAGGGTTTCGCGGTCACCGGGGGGCGCAAACTGAAGGCGCTGCTGTGAGCGCCGCGCCAGCCGCGGGCGGTGGCCATCACCGGGGAGCGTGACATGGGCAGGGACCGAACACTGCGAATCGTTCCGGCGCGGGCGCGGGATGTGCCCCGGGTCCTGGAGATGATCCAGGAACTGGCCGAGTTCCTGGAGCTCTCCCACGAGGTGGTGGCCACCGAGGAGAGCCTGCGCGAGGCGCTGTTCGGCCCGCGGCCAAGCGCCGAGGTGGTGTTCGCGGAGATCGGCGGCGAGGTGGCGGGCTTCGCCCTGTTCTACGATATCTTCTCCACCTTCCGCGGACGCTGCGGACTGCACCTGGAGGACCTCTACGTGCGCCCCCGGTGGCGGGGGGAAGGCGTCGGGCGCAGCCTGCTGGCCTACCTGGCGCGGCTGACCCGCGCGCGCGGCTGCGGCCGCCTGGAGTGGTGGGTGCTGGCCCACGACGAGCGGGCGGCGGCCTTCTACGAGGCCGCGGGCGCCATGGCCAAGGACGAGTGGAACATCTACCGCCTCACCGGCGAGGCGCTGTCGGACCTGGCCGCCGAGGGGGGCGATGACCCCCTCAAGCCCCTGCCGGGCTCTTGAGGCAGGTCAAGGCGCGGCCGGCGGGCGCGGCTAACCTGTGCTGGAATGCTCTTCGATTCTCGGATCGGGTACTCGCTTCGGCCCGCAGCAAACGCGGGCCGTTTTTTTCTGCCGCCGCGGGTGGCGGATGGCGCTGACGACGGCATGACAAGCCTATGAAGACCCTGGGACAGAAGATCGCCATTGTGACCGCCGTGCTCTCCTACCTGGCGGCGGTGGCCTGCGTGGTGATCGTGATCGTGCGTGAGGATGCCGGCCAGATGGACCCCGTCAAGGCCAGCCTGCTGGCCTCGGTGGTGTTCTTCGTCGGCGTCGGCTACGTGCTGCAGGTCATCGGCACGGCCCGGCTGAAGGGGATTCTCTCCCGCCCCGGCAGCGGGGATCCCACCGGCTAGCCCACCCGCGGGCCGGCGGTGTCCGGGGCCTCCCCGCCGCGCCGCATGGGTTATCCTGCGCGTCCATGGTCCCTCGCGGACGGGGGGTGATCCGGGAGCGGCGCCCCCCCGCGGCGACGGCTATGCTTGCAACTGCCGTCACGTGAAAAGGAGAGCCGCGATGCGTAGCCTGCCCCTGCTGCTGGCCCTGTTCTGCCTGCCCCTCCAGGCGGCCGATCTGCCCGAGTCCCGGGACCATCCCCTGCTGAAGCGGTTCGGCGGTTCCGAGATCGTCGGCTACGAGGTGAAGCGGTTCGACAGCTACCGCCTGCAGACCTCCACCTACCGGAGCTATGACCTGCAGGCCCGGCGGCGCGTGTTCGCCGAGCCGCCGCTCGACATCGAGGGGAAGATCACCCGCATCTGGTACGAATCGGCGGGGGAGACCAGTTCCACCGAGCTATTCCGCAACTACCGCAACGAGCTCGAGGCCGCGGGCTTCGCGATTCTCTACGATTCCACCCGCGATGAAGCCGCCACCGGCTGGAACAGCTATCTCGCCCCCTTCGGCCAGGGCGCCATCCGCAGCAACCGCACCCGCTACGTCTTCTACGGCGCCGACAGCCAGGGCATCCGCGCCCTCAGCGCCCGCCTGCCGCGCGCGGAGGGCGACGTCTACGTGGCGGTGCTGACCGTGGAGTGGCCGAAGGACGACGCCATCTACAAGTCCCGGCGTGGCGCCTATGCCGCGGTGGACATCATCGAAACCCGGCCGATGGCGCAGAACATGGTGGTGGTGAAGGCCGACGAGATGGCCCGCTCCATCACCGAGACCGGGCGCATCGCCCTCTACGGCATCCACTTCGACACCGACAAGGCGGCCCTCCGGGACGAGTCCCGGCCGGCGCTGGAGGAGATCGCCCGGCTGCTGAAGGAGAATCCCGGTCTGAACCTGCACGTGGTGGGCCATACCGACGACGCGGGCGGCCTGGACTACAACCTCGCGCTGTCACGGCGCCGGGCCGACGCGGTGGTGGCGGCCCTGGCCGGCGAGTACGGCATCGGGCCGAACCGTCTCACTCCCAACGGGGTTGCCTACCTCGCCCCCGTGGCCAGCAACGCCACCGAGGCAGGACGGGCGAAGAACCGCCGGGTGGAGCTGGTGCCGCGGTAGTGGGAACGGCGCGGCCGGTCCGCGCCGGCTTCCGCTACACTCCCCGTACGGGCAACACGGGCGGAAATCCCATGCGCAGGGTGATCCTCTTCATCGCCACCAGCCTCGACGGCTGCATCGCACGGCCGGACGGGGCGGTGGACTGGCTGTTCACCGACCAGGACTACGGCTACGAGGCCTTCTACGCCGGCATCGACACGGTGCTGATGGGCCGCAGGACCTACGAACAGGCGCTCACCTTCGGCGACTACCCCTATCCCGGCACCCGGGGCTACGTCTTCTCCCGCACCCGCGCCGGCCAGCGGGACGCCCATGTCTCCTTCGTGGCGGACAACCCGGCCGACTTCATCGCCGCCCTGCGCGCGCAGCCGGGGCGCGACATCTGGCTGGTGGGCGGTGCGCGGCTGGTGCACGCCTTCCTGGAGCGCGACCTGGTGGACGAGTTCGTCCTCTCGGTCCACCCGCTGGTCCTGGGCGAGGGCATACCCCTGTTCCGGGGACCCCACCCGACCCGCACGCTGCGCCTGAAGGAGGCCCGCACCTTCGACACCGGCCTGGTGCAGCTCACCTATGAGCGGCGGATGCTGCGCGCCCCCCCGGGCGTCGCCGGCTGATCCCGGTCATGGCCGCGGCCGTGGGCGCAGATGCATGACGAAGTTCGCGCTTTGCAGCGCTGGAGTATCCTATGCTACTGAGTAGCAAGGGGCATTGCTGATCGTCCAGGAGGGGCGGTGATTCCATATGGGGGTGCAAGGGATATGTCGAAAAAGCGCAATACCTCGTTATTCTCGCTCGTGCTGCTGATCTTTTTCCTCTACGTGGCCTACACGCAGTTCACGCTGTTCGTGATCCTGCCGATCGAGAATCGGAGCGAAGGCGAGACCCTGGTCATCAACCGGCTCGAGGGGCATCATTTCGTGGAGAGCGCCGACGCCATCTGCAACCGGACCCGAAACGAGGTATCCCTGCTCTGCCGTGGCGAGGTCGTGGCCGAAATCAAGAAATCGGCCCGCATCTTCCTGACCCTGCCTTTCAGCGAACGGCTCTACCTCTGGTCCACGGAGGGCAAGCGCTACAATATCTGAACCGGGGAACTCGCCACAGAAGCCGCGGATGGACAGATTCGACGAGATGTCGCGCCGGCGCAGGCGGGCGCACCAGCGCCTGCTGGAGCTGAAATCGGGCGTCTATGCCGCTTTCCTCGGCAAGGAGCGGGTCTTCGGCGCCTGATCCCCCATGACCGTTCACTACCGCCACGTCCAGTTCGGCACCCTGCAGGTGGTCCTGCTGGGCGGGGCCGCGCTGGTGGTGCTGGCGGTCATCGCCGTGAAGGGCTGGCACCCGGCGCTGGGCGTGGCGCTCGCGATCCTGGTCCCGGCCCTGCTGCTGTTCTGGCGCCTGGTGGTGGAGGTGGACCCGCGCGGGGTGGGCCTGCGCTTCGGCGTCGGGCTGATCCACCGGTCCTTCCCGCTGGCGGAGATCGTCGCCGCGGAACCGGTGCGCAACCGCTGGTACTACGGCTGGGGCATCCGCTACACGCCCCACGGCTGGCTGTTCAACGTCTCCGGCCTGGAGGCGGTGGAGATTACCCTCGCCTCGGGCCGGCGCTACCGCATCGGCACCGACGAGCCCCGGGCACTGGCCGCGGCCATCGACGCGGCGCGGGAGGACAGCGGGGCCGGCGCCTGACCGGCGCCGGGCTGCGCCGGCGACGGGGGATGGTGTAGCCTTCGTGACGGACGCTGCAGAGAGGAGAATCCCGTTGGAACCCGAGATCCGGCCGGCGTCGACCGACGCCGACATCGCCGCCTGTTTCCCGGTAATGGTCCAGCTCCGCCCCCGGCTCGCGGCGGGGGAGTTCGTCGCGCGGGTGCGCGCGCAGATGGCGCAGGGCTACCGGCTGGCGGCCCTGCGCGAGGCCGGGGCGGTGCGCGCGGTGGCCGGCTACCGCACCGGCCTGAACCTGGCCTGGGGCCGGTTCCTCTACGTGGACGATCTCGTCACCGCCGCCGACGCCCGGTCCCGGGGCCATGGGCGGGCGCTGCTGGCCTGGCTGGAGGCCGAGGCGCGGCGCCTGGGCTGTGACCAGCTGCACCTCGATTCGGGCCGGCAGCGCGTCGACGCCCATCGCTTCTACGCACGCGAGGGGCTGGACGGCGGCAGCCTTCACTTCATGAAGCGCCTGCGGGTGGAGCGTTGAACGCCCGCGCCGCGACGCTCGTCCGCGCGCTCCCAGGCCCGGCGGCGCCGCCGCGGGCGGGATATCCCCATGCGTGAGCTGCACACCGAGATCCTCATCGATGCGCCGGCCGAGCAGGTCTGGTCCGTTCTCGCCGATCTGGCCGCCTACCCCGTCTGGAACCCCTTCATCACCGCGGCCGAGGGCCGCCTCGAGCCGGGCGCGCGCCTGAGGCTGCGCATCGAGCCCCCGGGCGGGAGCCCCGTGACCTTCCGTCCGCGGCTGCTGGCGGTGCTGCCCGGGCGCCAGCTGCGCTGGCTCGGCCGGGTCGGCGTCCCGGGCCTGTTCGACGGCGAGCACGGCTTCGAGATCCACCCGGAGGGGGAAGGGCGGGTGCGCCTGGAGCAGTGGGAGCGCTTCGGCGGCTTCCTGGTGCCCTTCCTCTGGCGGCGCATCGCGGCGCCGACCCGGGCGGGCTTCGAGGCCATGAACGCGGCCCTGAAAGCGCGCGCCGAGGCCGCCGGGAGCCTCTGAATGTGTAGAATGGCGTCTCGCACCCGAACACCACGGAGAACACCGGTACCGAGATGGCCAATGAAATCCGCCTGAAGCACTGCCCCAGCTGCCGCATCACCGTTTCCGCCAGCCACGACAACTGCCCCGAGTGCGGCGCCGTCCTGGAGCCCGGGGAGGCGCCCCGACGCCGGCTGACCCCCGGCCAGCGGCGGCTGCGGATCGGCGTCATCGCCGTCCTGGGCGCCCTGTTCGGCCTCATGTTCGGGGCGCGCATGGGTCTCTACGACGGTCCCGGCGGGGTCTTCTCCGTCCTGCTGATGGTGGGCGTCGGCGCCTTCTGCGCCGCGATCCTGGGGCGGCTGGTCCTGCGCTGAGGCGCGGAGGCCGGATGCCGCGCCATCTCCCGCCCCGGCCGCCGGCGGGCGCGCCCGCCGACGAGCACCGCCTGGAGCTGACCCCGGATCATGTGGCGGTGCGCTTCTCCACGCCCCGGCCGATGCTCAGCTCGGCGATCCACAACGGCGGCCTGGTGGAGGCCGCGGGGGCGCTGATCCTGCGGGTCGCCGCCAACCACGACGGCGCCGCGGCGGGCCACGAACCGCCCCGGGCGACCCTGGCGCGCAGCGTCCGGGCCCTCGGCCTGGCGCCCGCGACCGTGGGCATGATGACCTCCGCGTCGCTCGATTCGCTCCGCTACGTGGCCCTGCGCGAGGGCGGCGTGCGGGTGACGGCGCTGGTGACCGCCGGTGTTTCCAACGCCCGCCGGGCCGGCGACCGGGCCGAGTGGCGGACCTTCGACCCGCCGCCGCCCGCCGCCGGCACCATCAACACCCTGGTCCTGACCGACGCCCGGCTCGGGACGGCGGCCCTGGCCGAGGCGCTGATGGTGGCCACCGAGGCGAAGGCCGCGGCACTGCAGGCGCTGGGGGTCTTCTCCCCGGTCTCGGGCGGCACGGCCACGGGCACGGGAACCGACGCCACCGCGGTGGCCGGCGGCCACGGGCCGGCCACGGCCGAGTGGTGCGGCAAGCACACCCTGCTCGGAGAGATGATCGCCGGCGCGGTCATCGCCGCCCTGACCGACTCCCTGCGCGGCTGGGCGTGAGGCCGCGCCGGGGGCGCGCCGGCGGCGTATAATTCCACTCCTCACCGGCAGCCCTCTCTCCTTGTGCCGGGTCGGGAGCACCCATGGACCTGCAAGTCTGGATCACCCTGCTCATCGCCGCCATCCTCATCAGCCTCTCGCCCGGGGCGGGTGCGGTCACCTCCATGAGCTACGGGCTCACCCACGGCGTGCGCAACGCCTTCTTCGCCGTGCTCGGCCTGCAGCTGGGCTGGATGACCCAGTTCCTGGTGGTGGGCATCGGCCTGGGCGGCATCATCTCCGCCTCGGTGACCCTGTTCACGCTCATCAAGTGGATCGGCGTCATCTACCTGGTCTGGCTCGGGGTGCAGAAGTGGCGCGAGTCGGGGCAGCTGAAGCTCAAGGGCGTGGGGGTGGCCTTCTCCCCCTGGCGCGCCTTCTGGCAGTCGGCGCTGGTGAACCTCACCAACCCCAAGGCGCTGGTGTTCCTGGTGGCCCTGCTGCCCCAGGTGCTGGATCCGCACCGGCCCCAGCCGCTGCAGCTCACCCTCATCGGTCTCACCCTGCTGGCGGTGGACCTGGTGGTGATGACCGGCTACAGCGTGATGGCCTCGCGCATGCGCCGCTGGCTGCGCAACGCCCGCGCGGTCATGTGGCAGAACCGCGTCACCGGCACGGTGCTCATCGGCGCCGGGCTGCTGCTCTCCACGGCCCGCAACCGGGTCTGACGCCGCGCGCGGCCGGTCGCCCCGCGGGCCGGGGCGGGTTAATCTTTGCAGAGACATTCAGGGAGGGCCCATGTCCGACGTCAATCCCATCGTGCGCCTGCTCGACGCGCTGCACTTCGCCGCCGACCGGCACCGCGACCAGCGCCGCAAGGACAGCGCGGCCTCGCCCTACATCAACCACTGCATCGAGGTGGCGCAGGTGCTGGCCGAGGCGGGGGTTACCGACATCGAGGTGCTCATGGCGGGGGTGCTCCACGACACCGTGGAGGATACCCGGACCACGCCCGCCGAGATCGAGACGCGCTTCGGCGCGCGGGTGCGGGGGCTGGTGGACGAGGTCAGCGACGACAAGTCCCTCCCCGGCGGTACCCGCAAGCGGCTGCAGGTGGAGAACGCCCCCCACGCCAGCCCCGATGCTCGGCTCATCAAGCTGGCGGACAAGTATTGCAACGTGCACGACATCACCGGGCGGCCGCCGGCGGGCTGGCCGCGCCGCCGCTGCCTGGAGTACCTGGACTGGGCCGAGGCGGTGGTGGCCGGCTGCCGCGGCCTCAACCCCGGCCTCGAGGCGCGCTTCGACGCCGCCCTGGCCGCGGGCCGCACGGCGCTGGACCCCCGGGCGGACTGAGCCGCCGGGCATGGACGCCGCCCGCTACTGGCTGGCCCTGGCCCTGCTGGTGCTGATGCCCCCGGCGCTCCTGCACTGGTTCATCGTCCACCCCTTCATCCGCACCTGGCGCCGGCTCGGGCCCGTCCGCGCCTATGCCCTGGTGTGGACGCCCCTCACCCTGCTGATGATCCTCCTGTTCCAGGCCCGGGGCGTGCTGCTGGCGCGGGAGTTCGGCACCCGCTGGCCGTTGGTGATCGCCGGGGGCGCGCTGCTGGCCGTGGCGCTGGGACTGGCCCTGTGGGTGCGCCGCTGGATGAGCGCGGCCATGCTGCTGGGGCTGCCGGAGATCGCGCCGGAGCGCTCGCCCCCGAGACTCGTCACCGACGGGCCCTACGCCCACGTGCGCCATCCCCGCTACCTGGAGCTGACCGTGGGCCTGCTCGGCTACGCCCTGCTCACCAACTACCTCGCCACCTGGGTGCTGTACCTCATCGCCCTGCCGGCGCTGTACGCGGTGATCGTGCTGGAGGAGCGCGAGCTGCGCGAGCGCTTCGGCGCGGCCTACGCCGAGTACTGCCGCCGGGTGCCGCGCCTCATTCCGCGCCTGAGGTAAGCTGTCCGCCTGTTTCCCGAACCGGAGAGCCGATGCAGGAGTATCTCGCCGCCGGGCTGCTGCTGGGCGCCGCGGCCGGTTTCGCGCCGGGCCCGTTGCTGGCGCTGGTCATCAGCGAGACGCTGGCCCACGGTGCCCGGGCCGGCGCGCGGGTGGCCGTCGCACCGCTGCTGACCGACCTGCCCATCATCGCTTTGACCCTGGGGCTGCTGGCGGGACTGGCGCGCCATGACGCGGCCCTCGGCCTGCTGTCCCTGGCCGGCGCGGCGCTGGTGCTCAGGCTCGGCTGGGAGAGCCTGCGCGCCCGGCCGCCGACGGCGGCGGCCCCGGCGGACGCCCCGCGCTCCCTGCGCCGGGGCGTGCTGGTGAACGCCCTCAGCCCCCATCCCTGGCTGTTCTGGATCGGGGTGGGCGGGCCGCTGGTGGTGCGGGCCTGGGACGGTCCGGGCTGGCCGGCCGCGGCGGCCTTCCTGGCCGCCTTCTACGCGCTGCTGGTGGGCGCCAAGCTGCTGCTGGCGTGGCTCGCCGGCCACGCACGGGCGCTGCTGCGCGGCGGCCTCTACCGGGGTGTGATGGCGGCGCTGGGGCTGCTGCTGTGGCTGTTCGCCGCGCTGCTCGTGCGCGACGGCCTGGCGCTGCTGGGCTGGCCGTGACGCGCGCGCCAGGCACTACACTATGACGGAACACGGAACACGGAACACGGAACACGGAACACGGAACACGGAACACGGAACACGGAACACGGATAATGGCGGACCGATGACGGCACCTCCCGTCTACCTCGGCATCGACGTCCAGGTGCGCCGGCCCTGCGCCTGGGCCGCGCTGGACGGGGCGGGTCGGCTGCTGGACTCGGGCTGGCTGCGCACGCCGGAGGAGGCCCGGGCGGTGCTGGAGCGGCTGGGCTGCGGCTCCGGGCGCTGCCACGTGGGCATCGACGCCCCGCGCCGGCCCCTGCCCGCGCCCCGGGCCTGGCACTGGCACGGGGCGTCCCGGGCCTGGCGGCCGCGGGCGGCGGGGCAGTCGGGCCGGGGCCGTCACTGCGAGGTGGTGGTGAAGGCGCTGGGGCTGGGCAACCCCCAGTGGACCCCCTTGGCCGCGGAGGCGCCGGAGTGGATGACGCTCGGTTTCCGCCTGTTCACGGCCCTGGCCGCCCGGGCGGAGGTGCACGAGGTCTTCCCCTCGGCCGCCTACCGGATGCTGCGGGGGCGGCGGGACGTGGCCGTGACGCTCGATTTCTCCGCCTTCGCCGCCGGCCCGAAGGACCTGCTGGACGCCTGCGTGGCCGCCGCCACCGTGCGCGAGTACGCCGCCGGGCGGGGCTGCGCTGTGGGCGGGGGCGACGGGCTGGGCGCCATCGTGCTGCCCGGGCCGCCGCCCGCGGGCGCGCCGCCCGCACTGCTCGACTACCCGGAGGAGAACGCCGGATGACCCTGACCCTCGCCTTCGACGTCTACGGCACCCTGGTGGATACCGCCGGGGTCACCGCGCAACTCGCCCGCCACGTGGGCGGGCGCGCCCCCGCCTTCGCCCGCCTGTGGCGGGACAAGCAGCTGGAGTACAGCTTCCGCCGCGGGCTGATGCGCAACTACGAACCCTTCACCACCTGCACCCGCCAGGCCCTCGACTACACCTGCGCGGCCCTCGGCGCGGGGCTCTCCGGGGCGGAGCGGGACGACCTGATGGCCGCCTACGGCCACCTGCCGGCCTTCCCCGACGCACGGCCCTGCCTGGAGGCGCTGGCGGCGGCGGACCGGCGCCTGTTCGCCTTCTCCAACGGCCCCGCGGCGGAGGTGGAGCGGGTGCTGGCCAACGCCGGGCTCGCCCCCCTTGTCGAGGGGGTGGTGAGCGTGGAGGCGGTGCAGAGCTTCAAGCCCGATCCGGCGGTCTACGCCCACTTCCTGCGCGCCACCCGGGCCGCCACGGGCGGCGTCTGGCTGGTCTCCGGCAACCCCTTCGATGTCATCGGCGCGCTCTCCGCGGGCTGGTGCGCGGCCTGGGTGCGGCGCACCCCGGAGGCGGTCTACGATCCCTGGGGGCTGGAGCCCACCGCGCGGGTGGAGAGCCTGGTGGAGCTGCCGGGGGCGCTGGCCGCCTGAGCCGGGACAGGGACGGAAGGAGGAGACCGGGATGAAACGCTGGCGCTGGATCGGAGTCGGACTGGCGGTCATCGTGGCCGGGATGCTGGCCCTGCCCTTCCTGATCCCCGCCGAGCGGCTGCGGGGGACGGCGGAGGCGGAGCTGGCGGCGGCGCTGGGGCAGCCGGTGCGGCTCGGGAGCATCGCCTGGTCGCTGCTGCCCGCACCCCGCCTCGTGGTCACGGAGCTGGGCATCGGCCCGGCCCCGGGACTGGAGCTGGGCGCGGCCCATCTGCGGCTGGCCCTGGCGCCGCTGCTCGGCGGCGCGGTGGAGATTTCGAGCCTGGTGGTGTACGGGGCGACCCTGCCGCTGGAGCAGTTGCGGGCGCTGGCCGGCAGCGGTTCCGGCGGCGCTCCCCGGGTGCGCCTGGCCCGGCTCGAGGCCAGCGACGTGACCCTGGTGCTGCCCGACGGGGAGACGCTCGGCCCCTGGCGCCTGGAAGCCCGCTTCGGCGCCGACGGGAAGCCGCGGCAGGCGATCCTCACGGACGGCGAGCGGGCGCGGCTCACGGCGGAGCCGGCGGATGCGGCCGGCGCCTATGCCCTGCGGCTGCGGGCGGACGACTGGCGCCTCCCCCTTGCCCGGACGCCGCTGCGCTTCGCCCGCCTGGAGGCGGAGGCGGTCCTTTCGGGGGCGATCCTGGAGGTCACCCGCCTGCGGGGCGAGGCCTACGGCGGGCGGGTGACGGGCACGGCCCGGCTGGACTGGACCCGGGGCTGGAACCTGGAGGGCCGCGCGCAGCCGGAGGACCTGCGGCTCGGGCCGCTGCTGGCGGAATTTGGCCAGCACGCCCTGGAGGGCCGGCTGCAGGGTGATTTCACCTTCAGCGGCACGGCCGCGCGGCCGGCGGAGCTGCCCGCGGCGCTCACCGTGGCGGGCGATTTCCTCATCACTGACGGCATCCTCCACGAGGCGGACCTGGAGCGGGCCAGCCAGACTTTCACCCGCGAGGGGCTCACCGGCGGCCAGACCCGCTTCGACACCCTGGGCGGCCATCTCCGGCTCGAGCGGCGGGACCTGCGGCTGACGGGGCTGAACGTGGCCTCCAGCGCGCTGGAGGCCGGGGGCGACGTGCGCGTGGATCCGGCGCGCAACCTCAGCGGCGAGGTGGAGGTGGGGCTGCGCCGGACCACGGCCCTGGCCTCGATTCCCCTGCGGGTGAGCGGGACCGTGGCGGAGCCCAGGCTGCGTATCACCGAGGAGGCGCTGGCCGGGGCGGCCGCCGGCACCGCCGTCATGGGGCCGGGCCTGGGCACCGCCGTGGGCATCAAGGCGGGCAAGATCCTGAAGGGGGTCGGGCGCCTGCTCGGCGGCGGCGGGGAGGAGCGGGAGGCAAAGTGAGCAGCCGTTTCCCCGACCACTTCTCGGCCCTGGCGGAGGGCTACGCCCGCCACCGGCCCGGCTACCCGGCGGCCCTGTTCGACTGGCTCGCGGCGCGGGCGCCGGGCCGGGGGCTCGCCTGGGACTGCGCCACCGGCAGCGGCCAGGCGGCGCTGGGGCTGGCCGAGCGGTTCCGGGCGGTGGTGGCCACCGACGCCAGCGCCGACCAGCTGCGTCGCGCCGCGGCCCATCCCCGGGTCCACTATGCGGCGGCGACGGCCGAGGCCGCGCCCCTGGCCGGCGGCGCGCTGGACCTGGTGACGGTGGCCCAGGCCGCCCACTGGTTCGACCTCGACCGCTTCTACGCCGAGGCGCGGCGGGTGCTGCGCCCGGGCGGGGTGCTGGCGCTGTGGACCTACGACCTGCTCGCCATCGACCCGGCGGTGGACGCCGTCTTCGGCCGCTTCTACCGCGACGCGGTGGGGCCCTGGTGGCCCCCAGAGCGCCACCACGTGGAGACCGGCTACCGCGAGCTGCCGTTCCCGTTCCCCGAGCTCGCCCCGCCGGCCCTGGAGATGACGGCCGAGTGGCGGCTGGCGGACCTGCTCGGCTATCTCGGCACCTGGTCGGCGGTGAAGCGCTGCCGCGAGGCCACCGGGCGGGATCCGCTGGCCGGGGTGGCCGGGCCCCTGCGCGAGGCGTGGGGCGAGCCGGAGACGCCGCGCCCGGTGCGCTGGCCGCTCCACCTGCGGGTGGGGATGATCTGAGCCGCCGTTGCCGCCGGTTTCGCGCTGGAAAGCGACCGCGGATTGGCAAATGGCAGTACACTGGCGCTTGAAGGAACAGGCGCGGCCGCCGCCGCGGGAACTCCGGCAGGAGCCGCAGCGATGCCGCGTGAATCGTCAGCAAAGGAGCGAATCATGGGCATTTCAATGCAGACCACCCAGGCCGTCGCCACGGCCCTTTTCTGTGCCGCCCTCGCGGGGCCGGGCGCGGCCACGGCCGTCGCGGCGGAGTTCTCCGCCGACGTTCACAGCACCGCCCCCGGCGGCCAGGCGATGAACGGGAAGCTCTGGGTCAAGGGCGAGCGGATGCGCCAGGAGTTCACCATGATGGGGCAACGCACGGTGATGATCCTGGACCTCTCCACCGGCACCAACACGATGGTGGACGACGCCAACCGCATCTACTTCGAGATGCCGGCCCCGGATACCGGCTACGGCCAGATCGGCGACGGGGACCCGCTGGCCGCCATGGCCGATCGCGAGGAGCTCGGCAGCGAGGAGGCCTCCGGCTACGACTGCCTCAAGGTGCGCTACACCTTCCACGACCCGCAGATGGGCACCTCCACCCAGTGGATCGCCCGCGACCTCGATTTCCCGGTGAAGATCGTCGCCACCATGCCCGCCGGCGAGACCGTGACCCGGTACAGCAACATCCGCGAGGGCGGGGTGGACGACGCCCTGCTGCGGGTGCCCGACGGCTACCGCAGGATGAGCATGCCCGGCATGGGGATGGGCATGGGCGCGCCCAGCGGCGGCATGTGACGCCGGCGTCCAGTCTGATGGAATAGCCATCGACCGGACTCGCGCCATGTCCTTCACCGAAAGCTGGTTCGAGGAGAAGCAGTCCGCCTGGCTCTACCGGGTGGTGGCCGCCTGCGAGGCGGACCCCGTCCGCAGCCGCCTGTTCACGGACCTGGCGCAGGCGGCCGACGGGCAGGCGCGGACCTGGGCGGCGAAGCTGGCCGAGGCGGGGGCGGGGACGCCGCGGTTCCGGCCCACCGCCCGGGCAAGGCTGGTGGCCCGGCTGGTGCGACGCCTCGGGCCGCGCCGGATGCGGCCGGTACTGGCGGCCATGAAGGTGCGCGGGATGTCCGTCTACCTGGCCCCGGGCGCGCCCCGCCACCACCCGATGCCGCAGTCGGTGGAGGAGGTGGGCGAGCGCCACCGGGGCCGCGGCGGCGGCAACCTGCGCGCGGCGGTGTTCGGCGTCAACGACGGCCTGGTCTCCAACGCCGCCCTCATCATGGGCGTGGCCGGCGCCGGCAGCGAGGTGGCCTTCATCATCACCACCGGGGTGGCGGGGCTGCTCGCCGGCGCGCTCTCCATGGCCGCCGGGGAGTACATCTCGGTGCGCTCCCAGCGGGAGATGTTCGAGTACCAGATCGGCCTGGAGCGCGAGGAGCTGGCCGAGTACCCGGAGGAGGAGGCGGAGGAGCTGGCCCTCATCTACGCCGCCCGCGGCATGGACATCGAGGCGGCGCGCCGGGTCACCGGCGCCATGCTGCGGGACCCGGAGCACGCCCTGGACGTGCTGGCCCGGGAGGAGCTGGGGCTCAACCCCGACGACCTCGGCTCGCCCTGGGGCGCGGCGCTGTTCTCCTTCCTCTCCTTCACCGGCGGGGCGCTGATCCCGCTGCTGCCGTTCCTGTTCGGACCGGGGGCGGGGCGCGGCGTGGTGGCCGCGGCGCTCCTCACCGGTTTCAGCCTGCTCGGCGTGGGCGCGGCGCTGAGCCTGTTCACCGGCCGCAACGCCGTGTTCGGCGGCCTGCGCATGCTGCTCATCGGCGGCGGCGCCGGGCTCACCACCTACCTCATCGGCCGCCTGCTGGGGGTGGGGCTGGCGTGAGATACGCTGCCCTGGTCGGCCAATCGCGGCGGGGGCGCCCCTCCCACAAGGGTGATCCGGCCCCGGTGGCCCGGGCGGAGCCTGTGGGAGGCCCGCCCCCGGGGCGATTGGGCCTTTCCATCGCCACCCCGGGGTGGCGCAGCTCCGGGCCATGCCGTAATGTATCCGGACCGCTGCCACGACCATAAAAATTTCGTGGCAAGGGTCTAGACTTGAGAAAGGATTCCCTTGGTGCCGGTACCGACCGGCCACCTGCAGACTGGAGGATAACAACCATGCGGAAACTGGCACTTGCAGTGGCCGTCGGCGTCGCCCTCGCCGGCTGCGCCGCGGACGATCCCTATCAGCGCACCAAGGCCGGTGCCGCCATCGGCGCCGTGGCCGGCGCGGTGGTGGGCCACCAGCTCGACAGCGGCTCCGGCGCCCTCGTGGGCGCGGCGGTGGGCGCGCTCGCCGGTGGCCTGGTGGGCAACTACATGGACAAGCAGCAGGCGGAGCTGCGCGACACGGTGGCCCAGCACGACATCGAGATGCAGCGGTTGCGGGACGACACCCTCAAGCTGACCCTCGACAGCGAAGTCTCCTTCGACTACGACAGCGACCGGATCAAGCCCGCCTTCCAGTCCACCCTGGACAAGCTGGCGGATGTCCTCCGCAAGTACGACCGCACCGTGGTGCACGTGGTGGGCCACACCGACAGCACCGGCTCGGCGGAGTACAACCAGCGCCTCTCCGAGCGCCGCGCCAGCAGCGTGGCGAACTACCTGCAGAGCCGCGGCGTGGATCCCTCCCGCGTGCGCTACGAGGGCCGCGGCGAGAGCGAGCCGCGCGACACCAACGCCACCGAGGCGGGCCGCCAGCTCAACCGCCGCGTGGAGATCTACCTGAAGCCCATCGTGGAGGGCCAGGAGCAGCGCGCCTACGATCCGCCGCGCTACTACTGAGCACGGCCGGCGGACAAGCCGGCGACAGCGGGCGGAACGGGACCGGTGCCGAAACGCCGGTCCCGTTTCGCTTTTTGTACGGGCGGGGTCACGGGGCTTGAGCGCGCATCGCGATGCCGGCAGCGCAGGCCCGCCTGTCCGTCCCGCCGGCCGGGATGCCAGGGAACGAATCAGGTGATGGGGAGAGCACACATGGATGTTTCGCAGTTACCGTTCAATCGACTCATCGGCCTGGAGCCGGCCGATCCGGGCAGCGGTTTCCAGGTCACGCTTCCCGCCGGCACGCAGTACACCAACCACCTCGGCACCGTCCATGGCAGCGCGCTGCTCGCCGTCGCGGAGGCGGGGTCGGGCGCTTTTCTCGTGCAGGCGTTCGGCGACCGTAAGGGGTACCTGCCGGTCGTCCGGCACCTGGAAGCAAAATTCCGCAGGCCCGCCTCCGGCCGGGTATCCTCCCGGTGCGTGGTCGATGAGGAGGAGGTTCGCCGCTGGACCGAGTCCCTGGAAGCCCGCGGCCGGGTCTCCCTCCCGGTGCCGGTGGAGGTCGTGGACGGAGAGGGCCGGGTCGTCCTGTCGGCCAAGGTCGAGTGGTTCATTTCGAAGCTCCCGTCCGGGACCGCGTCCTGATCCGCGGGACGCCCGTCGGCTCCCGCGGCCGCGGGCCCTTGACGCCCGGAACCGGCACGGCTGCCCGCGGCGTTCAAAACGATCCACTCGCCGCCCGGCTGCACGCCCGCGGAGCGCCGGGCTCCGTCACATGGCGTCCCGGTGCGACGGGGATACGCCGGGAGAAGGGGGGAATATGCGTTCACTGATCCTTGTTTCGCTGGCAACGCTCCCGCTGCCGGTGGGCGCAATCGCAGGCCCGCTGACCGACACGGCGGCGCCCCCGGTCTTCCGCCTGTGCCAGGGCAACGTGGCGGAGATCGCGGTGGAGGGTGAGCCGGGGGGCTTCGTGGTCCACGTCCGGCTGACGGAGGCGGCGGCCCGGGACTTCGCGGCGCTGACCGGGCGTGCCCTCGGGCGGGAGCTTTCGGTGCTGACCGGCGAGACCGTCTTCTCCCGGGCGACGGTCCGGGCCGTGGTCGATTCGGGGCGGCTGGCGAGCCCGCGGCGGAGCCGGGCGGCAGCCGACGCGCTGGTCCGCTCCATCCGCAAGCCCCGTCCGGCGGCCGAGTGCGGCACGCGCCCGGAGGCGGGCCCGGCGCGGACCCGCGAGGGGGGCGGCCCGGCATGAAATGCCTCGTCGTCATCGCCCATCCCCTGCGCGAGAGCCTCTGCCATACCCTGGCCGCGCGGGCCGTCGCCACGCTGCGCGCCGCCGGCCACGAGGTGGTGGTGGAGGACCTCTACGGCGACGGCTTCGGCGCGGCGCTCACCGCCGCGGAGCGGGCGAGCTACTACCAGCCGCGCTACGACGCCGCGGCCGTCCGGGCCGAGGCCGACCGCCTCCTGGCGGCCGAGGGCCTGGTGCTCTGCTTCCCCACCTGGTGGTTCGGCTTCCCCGCCGTGCTCAAGGGCTGGTTCGACCGGGCCTGGGGGCCGGGCATCGCCTACGACCACGCGAGCGATCTCGGTCCCATCCGGCCCCGCCTGCACGGCCTGCGCCGGGTGCTCGCCGTCACCTCCCTCGGCTCGCCCTGGTGGGTGGACCGGCTGGTGCTGCGCCGGCCGGTCCGGCGCGTCCTCAGGACCGCGATCCTCGGCACCTGCGCCCCGCGCGCCAAGTTCGGGATGCTGTCGTTCTACCGCAGCGAGCGGCTGGAGCCCGCGCGGGTCGAACGTCACGGGGACAGGGTTGCGGCCGCCCTCGCCGGATGGGAGTGAACGGCCGTCTTGCCCCGGCATGTCCGCGGCGATGAGAAACGCAATCAGGTCCATTCGCCCGGTTTGACGTAGCGGAAGGCATGCTCTATTCGTTGAGGGAAAGCACAATGGATGTGTGGGCGTTCGGGTAGGGAATCGCACCAGGCAGGCGTAGCTACCGCGCCGGCACACAAGAGGAACGCGAAATGACCGTGACCATTACGGGTACCTTCGAATCCGTCGGCCAGGCCCGGAATGCCGGGGACGACCTGGTCAACACCGGCATCGACCAGGAGAAGGTCTTCGTCGACGAGGACAACAAGCAGGTCAAGGTGATGGTGTCCGCCGCCATCGCGGCGGAGATCAAGGAGATCCTGAACCGCCACAAGCCGACCCAGGTGACCTGAGGAGAGGTTTCCAGTAGCCGGTGACCCGTCGCCGGTTACCCGTACATCGTGCACCGTTCCCCGTAGGGCCGGATTCATCCGGCCATGGAGGCGGTCTATTGTCCGCACATCCCCTGGTCGGCTCCTGCGTTTGCGGATGAATCCGCACCTACCGTCCCGCGTTCCGCGAAAGCGCGAACCGCAGGGCCGGATTCAGCCGGCCGGGCAGGGCGCGGGTGACAGGCTCCTCTCAGCCCGATTCCCCGGCCGCCGGCTCCTCCTTCCTGCCTCGCTTCTCCCTCACCCGCCGCAGGCGCCGCCACAGGCCGTTGCTGGCGAAGGCGCCCCAGCCCCAGCGCAGCCAGCCCACCACGGCGAAGGCGAGCCACAGGGCCCAGGCCAGCATCAGCAGCCGGTAGACCAGCAGCGGGGCCGAGACGACCGTGGCCCGGGGCAGCTCGGCGCCGGCGAGATCCTGGTACCAGCGCAGGTCGTGGGCGGAAGACTGGTTGCCCGCCACCTGCATCTCCGGCAGCCCCAGCAGCCCCTTCTGCACCACCCCGAACAGCGCCGCCAGGGCCGCGACGGTGAGCAGCACCAGCCCGATCTGCGCCAGGTCATGGCGCCACTTCGAGGTCCCGGCGGGCATCCGCCCGCGCAGCCCGAGGGCGAACAGCCAGCCCGCCACCACCAGGGCCGACCAGACCCCGCCCTGGCTCAGACCCACGCCCAGCAGCAGCCACGACAGGGTGCCCAGCGGGGTGAGGGGGCGGGTGCGGCCCAGCGCGGCCGCCGCCAGCACGACGATGAGCAGCACCCCCCAGAACAGCACGGCCGGGCCGAGGCTCGGGCCCCCGGTGTAGAGCACCCAGCGGTCCTGGCCGAGCCGCGCCTCGATACTGGGGTTGGCGCTGGGGACGCCCAGCCCGACGGCCGGGGTGCGCCAGAGGTTTTCGACGCCCTCCGGCTGCCGCCAGGCCAGCCGGTAGCGCTGTTCGCCCGGCACCACCGGCAGGGCCACCGTGTCGCCCTCCTGGCGGATGGGCTGGGTGCGGCCGTCGACGGCCACCGACTGCAGCTCGGCCCCCGGCGGCAGGCGCACCTCGTGGCGTCCGCCCTGGCTGCTGCGCAGGCGCAGGTCGAGGACGGCGTCGGTGGCCCGCTTGCCGGGGGTCACGGTGAGCTCGCTGCGGTCGATGGTCAGGGTCTGCCCCGCCACCCCCTCCGGGCGGGTGACGGCGAGGGTCGCCGACTCGCCCGGCCAGGGGCGCCACTCGGGCAGCCAGCGGCGGGACTGGTCCTGGTGGTGGATCACCGGAATGCCGCCCAGCTCGGCGTGCCAGGTGGGGCCGATGTCGGCCTGCCAGCGCTCCACCCACTCGCTGGTCTCCGGCGCGGTGAGGGTGAGGCGGTCGCCCTTCTCCAGCCGCGAGGACCAGCCGGCGATTCGCTCCATGGGGGCGAGGTTCACCAGGGCGTGGCCGTCCCGGACCGTGAGGCCCTCGGTGACCACCGACTCGCCGGGCAGCAGGGGGATACGCAGCGCCACCGGCGCACCGCCGGGCGAGAGGCGCACCACCCGGGTCTCCACCGACCACTGCAGCCCCAGCCGCAGGGTGCGCTCCACCCGCACGAAGGGGGGCAGGGCGGTGGGCTGGAGGGCCTGTCCGGCCGTGGGCGCCTGCGCCTCCCGCAGCCGGGTGAGGACCAGCTGCCGCTCCGGCGCGCCGTCCTCGTCCACCCCCTCCACCTGCCAGCCGCGGGCGGTCACCGTCACCCGGTGGGGCGGCAGGGGCAGGGGCAGCTGCACCTGCCGGCCGGCGGGCAGGCGCGCCCGCAGCAGCAGCTCGTGGCGGCCCGCCGGGAGCCGCGCCCACAGCGCCCCGTCCGGGGTGCGGGCCAGGGCGGCGGGGGCGTCGTCCAGCAGCACCGCCACCGGCGTGGCGTGACGCGTGTCCAGCGGCAGGGGAATGGCGGTCGCCGCCGCCGCCTGCACCGTGAGGCGGGCGTCGAGGGCATCCCCGTCCACGGTGAGGCCCATGCGGTCGATGTCGGCGCAGGCGGGCAGGCACTCGGGCGGCGCCGTCAGCCGCTGCTCCAGGGTGTCCAGCAGCGGCTGGGGCGGGAACGCCTCCGCCCGGGCCCCATCGGGCGTCACGCCCAGCGTTGCGGCCAGTGCGAGCGGCAGCAGCAGGAGCGCGCCGCCGCCCCGCAGGCGCGGGCGGCCCAGGCCGGTGCGTGCCCACAGGGCGAGGCGCCAGCCGAGCAGGCCCACCAGGGCGATGCGCAGCAGGTTGAGCAGCAGGTTCACCGGCGGGGGAATCAGCACCAGCCTGATGCGCTGGTCGGCGGGCACCGGGCCGTTCCAGCCCAAGGACACCTCGCGCCACTGCCACTCGGGCAGCCCAGGGCCGGTCTGGATGACGGCGGCGGGGTCCACCTCGTCCAGGGTCTGGACCGCGCCGGCCGGGCGCTCCGCCTTCCGCGCCATCACCTTGCCCTGCAGGGCGTCGAGGGACTGCTCCATGACCACCGAAGGGGCGGAGGGGGGCACGGGCCCGGCGCCCCGCTCCTCCATCAGGACCGGGGAGGGGACCCCCTGCCAGGGCCGCTCGAGCTGGGGATAGAGGCCGTTCACCGCCTGGTCGGCCAGGAACGGCAGGCCGATCACCAGCAGGGCCAGCAGGCCCAGGGCGCGCAGCGACTGGGCGAAGCGGCGGAAGCGGCCCGGGGGCAGCACCCGCAGCAGCGCCACCGAGGCCAGCAGGTAGAGCCACACCCAGCGCGGCGCGCCTGGCTCGTGCCAGAGCAGGGCGAGGGTGGCCAGCGCCAGCGCGCCCCAGCCCCACCCCCACAGGCGCGCCACGGCCACCGCGGCGATGAGCACCACGAACAGATCCAGCAGGGTCCAGCGCTGCACCCAGGAGGCGGGCACGTTGTCCACCCCGCCCACCGCCAGCAGCCGCCAGCCGGGCGGCAGGTTGAGCGTCGCCCCCACCTGCTGGAAGGCCCGCCCCCAGCCGCCGGCGGGCAGGTCGCCGCGGCTGGCCGTGTAGCGGCTGTCGGCGTTGAGCTGGATCTCCCCGCGGCGCACCTCCAACCCCCGGCGCTCGCCGCCCGGCAGGGTGGTGATGAAACGGGGCTGGCCGTTCAGGGTCACCCGCCCGAGGCTCACCTCCGGGTCGGCCTCCAGCCGCCAGCCGCGGGTCATGGTGCCGGTGATGGTGTCGGAGAAGGTGTAGCCGCCGCCGTCGAAGTCGAGCCACAGCCGGCGTTGCAGGCGCAGGTTGTCCGGCTCCGGGTCGGGGTCGCCGCGGCGCACCTCCCGCAGGGTGAGGGACTCGCCGGGCCGGGCGCGGAAGGCGGGCAGATTCCGCCAGTCGTCGGGCAGCCGGGTCTGGCGCGGGTCCACCTGGGGCAGCCCTCCGGGCTCCACCAGCCGCAGGGCGGGCCGGGCCTCGAAGGCCCAGATCTCCTCCGCCGGCCAGGGCCCGGGGCGCGCCTCCAGGGCGAGGGACTCCACCGGACCGGGGAAGCGGGCCGTCAGCTCCACCCGCCAACGGCCCGGGCGCACCTGCAGCCGCAGCCGCCCGTCCTCCTCCAGCCGCGCCGGCAGGGGCGCGGAGATCTCCAGCGGGATGGCGCCGGCGGGCAGGGGCGCGGGCAGCAGGATCTCCCGGGGCGCTCCCGAGACCTCCAGCTCCAGCAGGGTGCGCACCTGCAGGGGCAGGTCGTCCACGATGCGCCGGAACACCTCCAGCCGCAGGCTGTCCTCCGGCGCCCGCTCCCGCGCCGCGCCCTCCCGCTCGCCCAGCCACAGCCGCCCGTCGTCGATGACCGGCTCCGGCCGCGCCTGGCCATTCACGTTCAGGGAGACCAGCCCCGTCGCGGGGGGCAGGGCCAGCCGCTCAGGCAGCCGCGCCCAGCGGAAGACCCCGGCGACCCGATGCTCGCCCGGCTGCAACTCCACCGCAGGCGCGCCGTCACGCGCCAGCGGAAGCGCTGGCTCCCCGTCCACCGTCACCTCCACGGGCCAGAGCTTCCCGTCCCCCGGCAGGGGCACCCAGCCGGCGCGGTCCACCCGCCAGCGCTGCTCGAAGGTCCCGCCCCGCCCGTCCAGCGCCAGCGTCAGCGCCGAGGGCCACAGGCACTCCCGCACCGGCTCGCTGTAGCGCACCGGGCAGTCCCGGTCGGCGTGGGGGAAGAGCACCCAGCCGGTCCAGGGCCGCAGGGGTTCGGGCACCTCGTCGACGGCCAGCGGGCGGGCCGCGGTCGGCTGCGCGACGAGGAGGGCGAGCAGGGCGAGGAGGCGGAAGAGGGCGAATGGGCGCATGGAGACCGGTTCCTTGTGGAGGCTGCCGTCCGGAAATGTCGGTTCTGGGGGAGTATAGCGGAGGGGCGCTGGCGGTCAGGGATGGAGGATTGAAAGGCGGTTGCGGCTGTGTTGTCAGGGCAAGGGTGTGAGAGATTGCTTAGGCGACAGTGGGCGATCTCCTACAGACGGGCGGGAGTTGGGCCGATAGATTCTGGATTCAGGGACAACACGGACGGGGGGATGCGGTGGCTGCGGCAGGCATTCTAGGGCGCGTGCAAGAATCAAGCGGCCGGCGCGGAACACGACAAGAACAATCGAAGCCATGAAAAAACTGCTTTTCCTGGTTGTGGTCGCGGCCCTGGCCTATGGCGTCATCCAGGAGCGGGACCTTTCCCTACCTGACCTGGCCTCATGGAGCCAGGGCGCGAATGGCACCCTCCAGGCCGCCTACGAGAACCGGCAGAGCGGCATCCAGGTCCAGGGACAGGGCGTGGTGGCGAGAATCCTGCCAGACGACAACGAGGGCTCCAGGCACCAGCGTTTCATCCTCCGGCTCGACGGAGGCCAGACTGTCCTGGTGGCCCACAACATCGACCTGGCGCCCCGGGTGGACCGGCTCAGAACGGGCGACACGGTGGAGTTCAACGGGGAGTACGAGTGGAACTCCAAGGGCGGGGTGATCCACTGGACCCACCATGACCCGGGCGGGCGGCATGAAGGGGGGTGGTTGAAGCATGGGGGGAGGGCGTATCAGTAGGGGGGTTTGGTATCAGCGCTGCTGCGACTGCCCCCGTGGCTGATCCAACGGGCTGAACACCCCCACTCCTGGCCGGCTGAGGACATGGGTGTAGATCATGGTGGTCGAGACGTTGGCATGCCCGAGCAGCTCCTGCACGGTGCGGATGTCGTGATTCGCTTCCAGCAAGTGAGTGGCGAAGCAGTGGCGCAGGGTATGGCAACCCACGCGCTTCATAATGCCGGCTGCGGCCGCAGCCCGTTTAACCGCCTTCTGCACCACCGACTCGTGGAGATGGTGACGGCGGATCGCGCCGCCGTAGGGGTCCACCGAAAGGCGGCCCGAAGGAAACAGGAACTGCCACTTCAGTTCCCTGCCGGCGTTGGGATACTTCCGGGCCAGGGCATCGGGGAGCAACACTTCGCCATAGCCGGCTGCCAAATCGCGTTTGTGGAGTTCGCGCACCTGCCCGATCTGTGAACTCAGGGCTTCGCCCAGGATTCGCGGCAGGGGGACGTAACGGTCCTTCTTGCCCTTGGCCTGATGGACGTGGATGCGCTGGTGGGCGAAATCGATGTCCTGCACCCGTAGGCGCAAACCCTCCAGCAGGCGCATGCCGGTCCCGTACAACAGGGATGCAATCAGATGCTGGACGCCATCGAGCTGCCCGAGCAGGGTCGTGACCTCATCCTGGCTGAGTACCACAGGCAGGTTGCGGGGACGCTTGGCGCGGGCGAAGGACTCCAACTCGCCGAGGGGACGGCCGAGGACTTGGTCGTAGAGGAATACCAGCGCATTCAGCGCCTGGTTCTGTGTGCTGGCGCTCACATGCCGGCGTACCACCAGGTAGTCCAGAAACTGTTTAACCTCCCCTGGCCCGGTCTCCTCCGGCGAACGCCCATGACAGAAAAGGATGTAGCGCCCGACCCACTGCTCGTAGCTCTGCTCCGTTCGGTAGGCATACCCCTGCCGACGGATTTCGGTGACGAAGCGGACCAGGAGATCGCGGTGGGTCTTGCGGACCTCCTGCAAGGATCCTTCGCCCCGGCGTTCCTTGAAAAAGGCCAGTTCCTCGGGAGTCAGTTCGCGTGCGGTGCTGGGATGATCGGCATCCAGACGCCGGGCCGAATCCTCCCAGTAGCTCCAGTTCACCTCACTGCATAGTGGAGATGCGAATAGGTCGCAATACAGAATCCGTATAGCATGGACGGATTGGCGAAACTGCCAGCCCAGGAGGCCGGAATTGCGGCCTATCGCTTCCAGGTAACGATCGATGTCGGCGCCGGTGAGCGACTTGATCTTGCGGCCCTTGTGGGCCTTAATAAAATCTTCGAGGCGCCGCACGTACCAGCGTCGCTGCTTCTCGGGAATGGAGTTTTTTTCCAGGAAGGATAGATAGTTATGGAAGAACCGCGCCACAGCAGCGGATTGCGAACGGGAAATGTCGCACATCACAGACCTCCATGTCGTCCTCGTGGCTTCCTTGCCACAGAATCGGTCTCGTCTTGCAGAATGCTAGACCGCATCGGTCATTCGCACAATAGGCCGCAGCGTGGCTATTACCAATAGTCCGGATGCGGTCTAATACACTGTTGAACTAAACCGCTACGCGGGGCCGATCCTTCGAAAACCGCTGTAGCTCCACCCATCGCTCACACTCCTTGATGACCCCTGTCGGGTCGTCCACGCAAGAGGAGATGAGCGATGAGCGAATT
>Ga0209270_1000977_pt1 | contig 47117 bp, 52 predicted proteins | sample MTBAKSrepl1MetaG_FD_187456 | JGI IMG/M metagenome (GOLD analysis project Ga0209270, IMG submission 187456) | Enrichment culture microbial communities from Arthur Kill intertidal strait, New Jersey, USA, that are MTBE-degrading - MTBE-AKS1... | ecosystem: Environmental > Aquatic > Marine >... | reverse complement strand
ATCTTCGTCAGTTCCTTTACTGACATGGGTGTATCCCTCCTTTCTTGTTCCTGTCAGAACAATGGAGAATACACCCTTTTATTTTTTACCTCAAGATTTTTACACAGAAGATTTTACGCTACCATTAATAAATTATCAGGAAAAACCCGTGCCAGTCCGTAATGTGTTTATTGTTCTCTGTCAGGTGTCTGAGCTGTTGATGACAGACCACACTCATCAAAGAAAGTAGCTTTATCCGTATAGCGGGGGTATTCCCCGGGGGTCTTGCCGGGGAGATGAACTATAAAAAACTCTGCTTAAGACTATAGGCCCTTTTCGTATGCAATTACAAATGATGTCTCATAATTTTATTTTATAGCATATAAACTCAATGCTTCTTTTATTATTTTTTATCAATATATTGTGGTTTTTATGAGGTCTCTACACATGATATAGAAATTATTCATTTTTTACTTGACATCAATAACTTAACGCACTAATATTTAGTGGTAGAAAGTGGTAGAAAGTGGAGGAAATGATGCCTGCTTTTTCTGGGAAATATTATTACAATGTAGACCTAAAAGGCAGAATTATTGTCCCTGCTCCCTTCAGAGAGATCATCTCGAGCAATTATAGTTCGAAACTCTTTATCACAAACGCACCTTTTGACAGATGCCTCTATATCTATCCCCTTGAGGAATGGAACAGGCTACACGAACAGGTTCGAACAAAGCCGAGGTCTGACGAAGCAATCAGGTTCTTTCTCAGGAGGGTTATAGCATCTGCTGTTGAAGTGGAAATGGACAAACAGAGCAGAATTCTGATACCCGCAGCTCTCAGAGAGGATGCGAATATCAATACAAATGTTGTCCTGGCAGGACAAATAGAGAGAATCGAACTCTGGGACAGAAATGAGTGGGATACCCTCTTTGATCCTGCACGGATAGATAGAAAATTAATAGAAGAAAAACTGACAACGTATGGCCTGTAAGCGAGAAGAAACAATGAACATTCAAAAGAACGGGAATATAAAGCATATGTTCTTGTTCAGGAAAAATTTTTTAACGCTAACCCTGAGGGCAACATTGGGGGATTGATTAACCATGTTCCATATCTGCATCTGCCGGTTATGCTGGAAGAGGTTATTGAAGCGCTTAACCCAAAGACCGGTGGAATATATGTAGATGCAACAACTGGAGTCGGGGGACATTCAGAACACATACTTGAGTTGATCGGCCCACAGGGAAAACTCATCGGGATCGATAAGGATAGCGAATCCCTCAGGTTTACTGAACAGAGGCTCTCTGAAAAAGGAATTGTCTTAAAGAGAGGGAATTTTTCAGAAATGGAGACCATACTCGCACAAGAAGGAATCCACCAGGTTCACGGGATACTCTTTGACCTCGGTGTTTCGATGCTCCAGCTTAAAAACTTTGAAAGGGGGTTTAGTTTCCTATCCCAGGAACGCCTCGACATGCGTATGGATAAAAGCCAGGCTTTATCTGCATGGGAGATTGTCAATACATATCCTGAGAAAAGACTCAGGGAGATACTGAGAGAATATGGCGAGGAGCGCCGGTCAAAAAGCATAGTGAAAGCAATTGTCAGAAGGAGAAAAACGTTGCCGATCGATACCTGTTCCGAGTTAACAAAACTCATAGAACGAATTTATGTAAGAAGGGGAAGAACGCATCCGGCAACAAAGACATTCCAGGCACTGCGAATAGAGGTAAATAAGGAACTTGAACAGCTGAGAGAAGGACTCGATGCATCGGTGCGGCTCTTAAAAACAGGGGGAAGGCTCTGTGTTATTTCATACCATTCGCTTGAAGATAGGATCGTGAAGAGATTCATGGTGGATAAAGCAAGGCTGGGTATCCTCAAAGTCATCACAAAGAAACCAAGAACACCGGGTGCAAGAGAAGTGAGAAATAATCCGTCTTCACGGAGTGCAAAACTGAGAGCAGCAGAGAAGATATGATACATACAGGCAAGCAAAGGTTTCTGTTCCCAGGCATAGTAAAGACGTTCATCGTGGCCCTCTTGTTATGTGGTTTGTTCGGCATCGTATACCTCAGGTCGAGTGTTATGAATCTGGAATACACGATAGGTTCACTTGAGAAAACGAAGATGAACAAACTGAGAGAACGTAAGATGCTCCTCGCAGAAAAGACAAGCCTGCAATCCTTTGAAAAAATTGAAGCATCTCTGAACAATAACCAGGACTTTGTTTTGCCGGACAGGGTCAGGGTAATTCACGTAAAGAAGCACGAAGAGGTTTTGCCATATAGAACAGCAATGGAGACGAAGCATATGAGAGAAGACTAAGGACAGAGGGAACATTTGCACAGGAAAAGGGCAGTCATCTTAAATACCGCGATTATTTTCAGTTTCTTTTTAGTATCCCTGCGTCTTGCAGATTTAATGATATTGAACCATGAACGGTTTTCAGAAAGAGCTCAATCACAGCATGTAAAAGTCGAAGACATTCAGGTAAGAAGGGGAATGATATTTGACAGGCATGGGAGGGAACTTGCATTAAACATTGACCTCGACTCCCTCTATTGCGACCCTGAGACAATCAGTCTCGACAACGATACGTTAGTGAGACTTTCATCATTGATTTCAACGGAACCGAAGGTTATCCTTTCAAAAATTCCTCAGGAGGGGAGATTTGCATGGCTCGGGAGGAAGCTCGAACCGAATATTGCCGAGGAGTTAAAAAGACTTGATATAAAAGGACTGGGCTTTGTCACGGAAGCAAAAAGGTTTTATCCAAAAGGGAAAATAGCCTCTCACGTGCTCGGTTTTGTCGGCATAGACAACCAGGCGCTTGAAGGCGTTGAGTTACAGTATGATAAGTATATGAACACTGTCGGTGGGAAGGTATCTTTTGGGAGAGATGCCTCCGGCACAACTCTTTCATCCGGGGTGGACCGGGAGGCAAAGGGCAACAACATTGTCCTCACGATTGACGAGGGACTTCAATATCTTGTTGAGAAAGAACTGAATAAAGCGATAAAGACATGGAGGGCCTCTGCTGCAACTGTTATCATGATGGACCCTTTGTCGGGTGAGATACTTGCCCTTGCAAACAGGCCAACGTATGACCCGAACATGCCGGGAATTTCGCGAAGCGCCGATCGGCGAAACAGAGCTATAACAGACTGTTATGAACCAGGATCCACGTTCAAAATTATTATCGGAATAGCTGCGCTTGAAGAGAAGATAGCAAAGCTCGGTACATTATTTGACGTTCATAAAGGTTTTATAGGGGTAGGAGGAAAAACTATCCGTGACGTCCATAAATATGAAATACTTACCTTCAAAGAAGTAATACAAAAGTCATCGAATGTGGGGACTATAACTATCGGCATGAAACTTGGCAAGGAGAGGATTTATAAATACGCAAAACTCATGGGATTCGGTGAAAGTAGCGGGATAGATTTACCAGGCGAAGTCACCGGCTGGATATCACCACCCGAAAAATGGTCGGGCACATCAATTGGTGCAATTTCAATTGGGCAGGAAGTAGCTGTAACACCACTCCAGATTCTCAGGGCCTATGCTGCGGTTGCTAACGGTGGATTTCTTGTAAGACCGCATGTTGTATCGAAGATTATCACTCCCGAGGGACATGTGGTTGATCTATCGAGAGATGACTCGATGAAACGCGTCATTTCTGAAAACACCGCTGAAAAACTTAAAGAAATACTGAAAAGCGTTGTTGAAGAAGGAGGAACAGGAAGAAAAGCATATGTAGAGGGAAATGAAGTTGCCGGAAAGACAGGAACAGCACAGATGATCAATCCGGTTACGAAAAGATACTCCAGTGAAAAATTTGTCAGTTCATTTGTAGGTTTTGTACCTGCAGATAACCCGAAATTGGCAATGATTGTCGTCGTCTATGAGCCGAGGGGAGCGATTTATGGCGGTGTTGTGGCTGCACCGGTATTCCAGGAGATTGCCAGTCAGGCACTGTCATACTTGAACGTCCCGATGGAGCATAAACCTGTTGAAAGCCCCTTATTGGTATTTCGATGAAGCTCAGTGAACTTCTTTATGACTGTGAGTATATTGATATCACGACAACGTCCGGGGGTCAGTCGGGGGACTTGACGTACCGCTCCGGTACCGTTGACCGTGAAGCCGGGAGTTCGTGCTCGCTCGATAGGGATATCTCGGGTGTAGCCTATGATTCACGGAAGATAGACAAGGGGTATCTTTTCGTGGCAATAAAAGGTGAAATGTTTGATGGTCATAATTTTATACAAGATGCCATGGAAAGGGGTGCGGTTGCTGTCGTTTATGAAAAGGGTGTTGACATACAGTTAAATAACTTGCCCCCTGAAATTACCATCTCGCATGCTGTTATGTTCATCGGGGTTGAGCACAGCAGGCAGGCGCTCCCCTGCATAGCACATAATTTTTACGGGGAGCCTTCGAAGAGGATGGTTATGATCGGTATAACCGGCACAAATGGAAAAACAACAACAACATATATCTTGAAATCTTTACTCGAGTCATGGGGGAAGCAGGTTGGTTTGATCGGCACCATTCAATACTTGATAAAAGACAGGGTCTACCCTGCACCCTACACAACACCGGAAGCTCTCGAATTTCAGGGACTCCTGAAAGAAATGCTTCTCTCCGGATGTACGCATGTCATATCAGAGATTTCCTCTCATGCCCTTGCACAGTTCAGGGTTGACAGGGCTGTTGTGAAGGTAGCTGTATTTACGAATCTTACAAGAGATCATCTGGATTTTCACAGGACTATGGAGGAGTATTTCAAGGCGAAGGAGAGATTGTTCCGGGAGATTCTCGATAAAAACGGGACAGCTATTATCAATAATGATGACCCGTATGGCAAGAGACTCATTTCTTTATGCCGTCCTTCACAGACGATTTTTACATACGGATTAAAGGCCGGTGCAGATATCAGAGCAGTAGACATTGAAAATTCATTAAAGGAACTGCGATTCACGATATTATTCCGGGGAAAACGTTATCATATCGGCTCTCGACTCATAGGTCTGCCTAATGTATACAACATTCTGGCGGCAATTGGTGTTGCACTCTCGCTGGGGATTTCATGGGGAGAAATAAGAGAGGGCCTCTCAGCACTGAAGCATATCCCCGGGAGGTTTGAGAAGATAGAAGCCGGCCAGGACTTTATTTGTATAGTTGATTATGCTCATAGCGAGGATTCCCTCGAAAGACTTATCGATACTGCACGAGATCTTGCCGATCGACGCCCGAAACTCGATGATTTACATGATTCCCCGCCGCGGATCATCACGGTCTTCGGATGTGGAGGGGATAGGGATCACGGAAAAAGGCCACAAATGGGGGCTGTAGCAACGAGGCTTAGTGACTTTGTAATTATCACGTCAGATAATCCGAGAACAGAGGAGCCAAACGATATCATAAGAGAGATTGAGAGCGGTACCACAAGAGACAATTACATCGTAGAACCTGACAGGAAGGAGGCTATCAGGAAAGCAGTTTCTATGGCACGTGAAGGGGATATTGTTCTCGTTGCAGGCAAAGGACATGAAGATTATCAGGAGATTAAAGGTATCAGGTATAAATTCAGTGATAAGGGAGTTATTGAGGAACTTATTAAAAATAAATCAAATGTTAAAAATGCGGTATGAATTGCTTGAGTTGTACACGTACAGAACGTATGGAAACCATAACAGCTGAGGATGTCATAAAGGCAACAGGCGGTAAATTCCTGTCGAGAAATGCTGAAGTCTTTGCGGGACTGTCCATTGATTCAAGAACGATACTGGAAGGTGAACTATTTATTGCACTCAGGGGGCACAGATTTGACGGTCATGACTTTCTCAAAAAAGCATTAGAGAAAGGAAGCGGGGCCATAGTAGACACTCTCCCCGATGAATCAATCCATGGGAAGACTATTATTCATGTACGAGACACGACGCTCGATGCCCTTCAGAAGATCGCGCGATATATGCGGTTAAAGAGGAATATCCCTATTATCGGTGTAACAGGATCTAATGGAAAGACAACAACGAAAGAGCTCATAGCTTTAATACTCGGTACCCGGTACCGTGTATTGAAAAACAGAGGGAATCTTAATAACGATATCGGTCTCCCATTGAGCCTCGCTGCAATACACGATGCAGACGAAATTGGTGTCCTCGAAATGGGTGCAAGCGCGCCTGGTGAGATAAAGGATTTGTGCGAAATAGCCATGCCTCAATATGGAGTTTTGACAAATATCAGCCCTGCTCATCTCGAGGGTTTCAAAGATATTGAAACAGTAAGAAGGACAAAACTTGAACTCCTTGCTTATACCGATGTGGCTGTCGTTAATGCAGATGACACTTTTTTAATGGAGGGCGTTCGTGCATCGGGTTTTAAGGGTTGGGTGGTAAGATACGGGATAAAGAAGTATGCTGAAATTCGTGCGACTCGCATAAGACTTCTGAAAAAAGGCGCGGTTTTCCATTTGAGAACTGCTGGAAATATTTCACTTGAAATCCGTGCGCAGGTATCAGGGATGTTTAACATTTATAACATACTCGCTGCTGCATCTATCGGATATCTTTTTAATATCGACCCGGAGGCTATGAGAAAGGCGATCTATTCTTTTGCCGGGATCCCCATGAGGCTTGAGATAAAAGACATGGATGGCATAAAAATCATCAGTGATGTCTATAATGCCAACCCGGCGTCTATGAAATGTGCATTGCAGGAGCTTGCAAGAATCAGAAAAGGGAGGACTATTGCGGTTCTCGGCGACATGTTAGAACTCGGGGATTATGAGGAGGAGGAGCACAGGCAGGTTGGAAGATTATTGCAAGAGCTGTCAATTGATATTTTCATCGCTGTTGGAGTGCGTATGGCATGTGCAGCTCAAGAGTTCAAGGGAAGGGTTTATGATGTTAAGAGTGCTGAAGCCGCCGGAAGACTCTTGCGGGAGATCCATAAAAAAGGAGATACGGTTTTGATCAAGGGTTCGAGAGGGATGAACATGGAAAGGGTGCTTGGAGGATAATGCTCTATAGCTTATTGTATAGTCTTTATGACTGGTTTTCTCCCCTCAATGTATTTAAGTATATTACGTTCCGGACATCCCTTGCTGTTCTTTCGGCAATGGTTCTATCCTTAATACTAGGTCCCTGGATTATAAGAAAACTGAAGAGATTCAGCCTGATCCAGCAGATAAGGGATGACGGCCCCAAGAGCCATATGGGCAAGGCGGGTACCCCTACCATGGGAGGTCTTCTTATCATTGTCTGTATAGCGCTCTCAATGTTGATGTGGGGAGACCTTAAAAATATCTATATATGGATCATGATGTTGTCTCTCTTCGGTTTCGGGGCAATAGGCTTTCTTGATGACTATCTGAAGATTATTCGAAAGAACCACAGGGGTCTCAGGGCATACCAGAAATTCGGGATGCAGATTCTTCTTGCCCTTTTTATCGGGATCTTTCTTTATTTTAACCCTAAGGATCCCTATACGGACGTATTGAGTGTGCCGTTTTTTAAAAAATGGCTTTTTGATCTTGGTTTATTCTATATCCCGTTTTCTGTGATCGTGATCGTGGGCTCATCAAATGCCGTAAACCTCACGGATGGTATCGACGGACTTGCCATAGGACTCGTAGCTGTTGCGGTCCTGGCCAATGCTGTGCTCGTCTATATATCGGGGCATAAGGGATTAGCCGAGTACCTCCAGGTTCTGTACCTGCCAGGAACCGGGGAACTCACTGTTTTTTGCGGTGCTATGCTCGGTGCATCTCTCGGATTTCTCTGGTATAATTCCTATCCGGCAGATGTCTTCATGGGAGATGTGGGGTCACTTGGACTTGGCGGTTCGCTCGGCACCCTTGCTGTTATAACAAAGCACGAGATAGTCCTTGCAATTGTCGGTGGCATTTTTGTTATCGAGACATTTTCAGTCATGTTGCAGGTCGCATCGTTTAAGCTTACCGGTAAACGGGTCTTTAAAATGGCCCCTATCCATCACCACTTTGAATTAAAAGGTTGGCCTGAACCAAAAGTGATAGTGAGATTCTGGATAGTTGGCATAATGCTTGCTTTGCTGAGTTTAGCTACCCTGAAAGTGAGGTGATACCATTGGTGTTTAGACAGAAAAAAATTTATCAGGTCCTATATTTTGCTTTCCTGCTGACATGTATATCATGGTTCCTTCTTCCACCCGTTTCATATGCTTACAAAATCCTTTCACGGTCTGCGATTGTCGTAGATGCAGCAACAGGAAAGGTTCTCTATGCTAAAAGTCCAAACCTCAAGCTGCCCCCGGCGAGTACGGTGAAGCTTATGACGGCTATAGTTGCCATCGAAAATGCGAATTTTACCGATATTACTGTGGTGAGTAAAAGGGCCGTTCAAGTCGCACCTTTTAAAGTAGGATTAAAAGTCGGTGACAGAGTTACTATCGAGACATTACTCTATGCTGCACTCGTTAAATCCGGGAATGATGCTGCTACTGTTCTGGCAGAGGCAGTTGCAGGGTCAGAGAGCAAATTCGTTCAGATGATGAATAGGAAGGCCGCAGCAATAGGTGCAAAGAACACGAAATTCAAGAACCCCCACGGGCTCCCTTCATCGGGTCAATATACAACAACTGCTGATTTATCGAAGATAATGGCCTATGCTCTTACATATCCCGAACTGAGAGAAATCGTTGGGACACGTGTCGTGGAGGTCCTGACTGAAAACGGCCACGCCATGTTTCTTAAAAATACCAACAAACTCTTGTGGTCAGACGATGACCTTATAGGAGGGAAAACAGGGTATACGAGGAGTGCACGACATTGTCTTGTTTGTGCTGCTGAACGCGGGGATAGTAAGCTGATCGTTGTTTTGCTTGGAAGCCCGAACAGGGAGACCCTCTGGAAGGAGTCTGAGAAGCTTCTTCGTAAGGGTTTTGAGGTCATGCTTAATGGAAAAGATCAGATTATGTTCTCAAAATCAAGCTGGGATGTTTCATCAGACATAACGGAGGTATCTCATAATAAGAAAACGAATCCTACAGTAAAACCTTCAAAAAAGAATTATGAGAGAGACATAGCCGCAAAGAAGATAGAAAGAGAAAAAAAGCAGAAGATCGAGAGGAAGCATGGAGAAACAGTTACAAAAAGAAAAGACCGGAATGAAAGGAACTATAGAATCGCTGAGAAACGTAACATCAACACTAAAGGATAAAAAGGTAACTGTCGTAGGGCTTGCACGGAGTGGTATTGGTGCAGCCAATTTAGTTTCAAGTCTCGGCGCAGATGTTACCATAACAGATATCAAAAGGAAAGATGCGCTTGAGGATTTCATCCCCAGACTGAACCCATCAGTAAAACTTGTGCTGGGAGAGCATCCTGAACATATTTTTACGGCAGCAGATTTGCTCGTCATAAGCCCCGGGGTACAACTCAATATCCCGCAAATTTTCAAGGCACGCTCAAAAGGCATCCCCGTTATCGGTGAGCTTGAGCTGGCATATGAGATAGTAAGAGGTTTCGAGAGCAGGGAAAACGAACAGAAGAGAAAGCTCTCAAAACAGGCACAGTTTCTTGCTGTTACCGGTACGAATGGAAAATCAACAACAACAGCGTTACTTGCCTTCATGATGATAAAGGGTCACTTTAATACTATTGTTGGCGGAAATATAGGGAATGCATTGACAGATGAAATATACAAGAGAATGCAGGTGCCCGAAAACCGCAGGAATGGTACCGTCGATATTTCACGCATGAGCGTTGACTACATTGTGACCGAGGTGTCAAGTTTTCAGCTCGAGTCTATACGGGAATTCAGGCCTCACGTGGCTGCCATACTCAATATAACTCCTGACCACCTCGACAGATATCACATGATCGAAGAATACATTTCTGCAAAGGCACGTATATGTGAGAACCAAAAAGAAAATAACTTTCTTGTGCTGAATCGGGACGATCATGCAACGATGAAGTTATACAATACAACATTCAGGGGACGGAAGGAGAACTTTCCAGTCGTGTGTTTCTTCAGCCGGAGTGAAGCGGTTGAAGGTGTGTACTGCATAGATGGAACTGTCTATTATAATTTTCCTGTTCAACAGCGTGATCGTTCTCCTTTTCCCTTAATAAACGCCAGTGAAATAAAGATACGAGGGATCCACAACCTGGAGAATGCCATGGCTGCTTCAGCCATGGCTCTCCTTGCAAACTGTCCGGTAGAGGCTGTACGGGAGTCGCTTAAAGAATTCCCGGGTCTTGAGCACAGACTTGAGTTTGTCAGAGAGGTGCAGGGAGTTCAGTATTTTAACGATTCGAAAGGGACCAATGTAGGTGCTGTGGTTAAATCGCTCGAAAGTTTTAAAGAGCCGGTTATTCTGATAGCAGGAGGCCGGGACAAAGCAGGAGATTTTTCTCTCCTTAGGCCGGTTATCAAGAAACGGGTAAAGGCGCTCGTATTGATCGGTGAGGCACGTCTGAAAATACGGGATGTACTCGGAGATCTAACGGAGACAATTACAGCGGGTGATCTAAAAGAAGCAGTCAGTATATCGCAGCGCATAGCGGTACGGGGTGATGTTGTCTTGCTTTCACCTGCTTGTGCAAGTTTCGATATGTTTTTAGATTTTGAGGACAGAGGAAGACAGTTTAGATCATTCGTCAGGGGTTTGAGATAATGGGAAAACACGACAAATGGGTACTCATTGCCACCGTGCTCCTGGTAGGTTTTGGTGCACTCATGATCTACAGCACGACATCTGTTATTACTCCTGCACTAGCTCAGAAGGGGTTTACGGAATTTTTCTATTTTAAGAGACATATCTTTACGATTATTGTCGGATTCAGCTTTATGTTCATTGCCTATCGTATGCGGCCTTCTTTTATAAAAAAGATGGCTGTCCCCCTTTTAATCCTGTCTTTTGTTCTCTTGGTGCTCGTTTTCATACCATATATCGGGGTCGCTGCCGGAGGTGCAAAGAGGTGGATTCGTATATGGCCATCAACCTTTCAACCGTCAGAGCTCGTGAAACTCTCCATGGTCATATTTCTTGCACGATACATGTCAATGCCTGAATACAGAACAGACAGATTTATGTCTTTTGCAAAGCCCATTATTATCTTGATACCGTTTCAGGTAGCAATTCTCATGCAGCCTGATTTCGGGGCAGCTATGAGTCTCGGTTTTCTCACAGTCGCAATGCTCTTTCTTTCCGGGACCAGGATGCGATACCTTGCATCACTCTGCATTGCTGCTGTCCCGGCCGTATATTTCCTGATCATGGAACCGTATCGTTTCAAAAGGATCATATCGTTTCTTGATCCATGGAAAGATCCACAGGGGAGCGGCTTCCAGCTCGTGCAGTCTTTTATAGCACTCGGTAGCGGAGGGTTAACAGGTGTAGGGCTCGGGAGTTCAAAACAGAAATTAGCTTATCTCCCGGAATCACATACGGATTTTATCTTCTCGATAATCGGTGAAGAGTTTGGGTTCATCGGGTTAGTGTTCATCATAGCTCTTTTTCTCCTTTTGTTTATTAAAGGTATATCTGTCGCCCACAAGGCAAAAGATGCGTTTGTCTATTATCTAGCCACAGGAGTTTCATTGATGATTGCCCTTCAGGCACTCATCAATTTTTCTGTTGCTACCGGTCTGTTGCCAACAAAGGGCTTACCGTTGCCGTTTATCAGCTATGGTGGTTCAGCTCTCCTTGTTAACCTGGCTGCTGTTGGGATCCTCCTCAATATATCAAAAGGCGATTGGATAACCATACCATCGGCTTCCAGAGAACTCGTGAAAAGAAGAATGGCAAAGAGAATTCTTTATGATAAAAAAATATAAATATGAGGAGGCAGAAGATCATAATAGCGTTCCCTGTGCCTCCTTTCTTTTGCATACTATTATCAATGTCGTGCTTTTTATCATATGAGGGTACTTATAGCAGGAGGAGGGACAGGCGGGCATCTCTTCCCGGGACTTGCCATAGCGGATGAATTCAGGCGAAGAGATGAAAAGACAGAGGTCATATTTGTCGGGACTGAATACGGGATAGAGGCACGGGTGATACCAAGGGAGGGATATCCTATACGGTTTATACGGGCACAGGGATTGGTTGGAGTGCCAATTATGAAAAAGATAGGGGCAATAACAAAAATATTTGCCGGCATTACTGATTCCCGCAGAATCATTAAGACATTACGCCCCGATATCGTCATAGGCGTTGGCGGATACGCATCCGGAGCAACTATGCTCACAGCATGTTTCATGTCAATCCCAACCTTGATACTCGAACAGAATTCCGTGCCAGGACTGACAAATAAAATCCTTGGACGTTTTGTCCGGGGTATATGTGTTACCTATCAGGAAAGTATCTCATACTTTTCAAAGGCACAGACGTATCTGACAGGAAATCCCGTCAGGATGCAGGTGCTTAAAGGGAGTGTCGAATCTGCGTACAGGCTTTTCTCGCTTGAAAAGAGTTTATTTACGGTATTGATATCCGGGGGGAGCGCAGGTGCCCGGAGTATAAATATGGCGATGATAGAAGCACTTAATTATCTGCATGACCTGCGCGACAAGATTCAATTTCTTCATCAGACGGGGACAAAGGATTATGAACATGTCAGGGAGGCGTATAGAAAAACCGGTTTCAAAGGAATAATTACACCGTTTATCTATCAGATGGGTGAGGCATATGCAATCGCAGATATCGTGGTTTCAAGGGCAGGGGCAACTACACTTGCCGAGCTGACTGCACTGGGAAAGGCGGCCATATTAATCCCTTATCCTTTTGCAGCCGGACAACACCAGGAGTTTAATGCGAGGAAACTTCTCGAGATCGGAGCTGCCAGGATGATACCCAGTAGTGAATTGAAAGGCGAGCCCCTTGCAGAGAATATACGTGCCTTATTTAAGAACGAGAAAATGAGAAAAGAAATGCAGCGCATTAGTAGCTCTGTCGGACGGCCAGATGCGTGCGCAAAGGTTGTTGATATAGCATTGAGTTACATAAAACATGCTGCGGGTAAAAGTGACCGGTACAACGTAAGGGGCAAAGGTGTTTGAACGATATAGGGTAATACATTTTGTCGGCATCGGTGGTATTGGCATGTCGGGTATCGCAGAGCTCCTCCATAATCTCGGCTATGAGGTAACGGGGTCTGATATACGGGAATCAGCGACAACGAGAAGATTGGAGGGATTGGGAATTAAGGTTGCCATCGGACACAAAGCAGAAAATATTGATGATGCCCACGTCCTCGTGATCTCCTCGGCGGTTTCTTATGATAATCCTGAAATACAAGAGGCACGGGAGAGGTCTGTCCCTGTGATACCCCGTGCAGAGATGCTTGCCGAGATAGCGAGGTTAAAATACGGAATACTCGTTGCAGGAACACACGGCAAGACGACGACGACATCCCTTATCTCGACCCTTCTCGCATACGGAGGTCTTGATCCGACTGTTGTCATAGGGGGGAGGCTCAAGGCAACAGGAAGTAATGCGAGACTTGGTCAGGGGGCTTTTCTTGTGGCTGAAGCTGATGAAAGTGACGGATCATTCCTGAAGCTGTCTCCTACCATTGCCGTTGTAACGAATATCGACAGGGAACATATGGATTTTTTCAGGACCATTGATGCATTGAAAGGGGCCTTTCTAAATTTCATCAATAAAGTTCCATTCTATGGGGTATCGGTCATCTGTATTGAAAACGAACATGTAAGAGATCTTCTTCCGAAGATTCACAGGCGGTACATCACCTGTGGGCTTTCCCATGAGGCAGAACTCTATGCTGAAAATGTCGATAAAGGGTTCGCATCTGTAAGTTTTGACGTGTGCTATAAAGGGGAACGGATTGATCGTTTCGAGCTTCCAATGCCGGGGATACACAACGTTCTTAACTGTTTGGCTGCAATTGGTGTCGTTTTAGTCCTAAAAATGCATGTTTCAATTATTAAAGAGGCACTGAAAGATTTCAATGGTGTCCAGAGGAGGTTTGAATTAAAGGGTGAGGTCAACGGCGTCAGGGTATTCGACGATTACGGTCACCATCCGGCTGAAATAAGAGCGACGCTCAGGGCAGCAAAGGAAGGGCTCTTGTTTGAAAAACATAACCGGAGAGGGACCCGTCGTAAAACAGGGAGGCTTTTTGTTCTGTTCCAGCCCCACAGATACACAAGGACAAGGGACCTTATGACAGAATTTTCCTCATCGTTTCAGGATGCAGACTCTCTTGTCCTCCTTGATATTTATTCTGCCGGAGAAAAGCCGATCAACGGGGTAAACTCCGCAGCCCTCGTGAGGAGAATCAAGAGATGTGGGAACAAGGATGCAGTATATATAAAGGATACGGCAGATGTAATAGATCATATCGTCCCTCGCATTAGGAGCGGTGACATGGTGCTCACACTCGGAGCAGGAGACGTCTGGAAATTAGGAGAACAAATTCTCGAAAAAATAAGAGGTGTTCGTTGAGAAGTCTTCATATAAATGAAAAATTCGAGGAAGTCTTCTCAAAGATACGCTTTGATGGGGTAGTGAGATTCGCTGAGCCCATGAGGAAACATTCATCACTGAAAATAGGGGGACCTGCGGATATTTTTGTCATGCCGAAAGATCCTACATCCCTAAAGGAGCTTCTCATTACCTTGAAAAGAGAGGGTATCCCCTATCTGCCTTTGGGCGGCGGCACGAATGTTTTGATAAAAGACGAAGGCATCAGCGGTGCAGTTATTTCATTGAAGTCATTGAAGAGCATCGAGGTGCTCAATGAGTATGAAGCCTCTGTACATATCAATGCAGAGGCAGGGGTCCCGCTCCGGAAACTTGTTGCCTATGCGAGGGAAAAGGGCTTTTCAGGTCTTGAGTGGCTTGCAGGAATTCCAGGCCTTCTTGGAGGAGCTATCTGCGGCAATGCAGGCGCCTTTGGGGCTGAAATGAAGGATGTGATCCTTTCCGTTTGGTTGATGGATGCAAATGGCACGTTGAATAGGTTACGAAGCGAGGACATTCGTTTTGGCTACAGAACGTCGGGTATTTCCTTGAAGGATGTCATTGTCGCTGGTGAGTTAAGACTGGGGAAAGACAGAAGAGAAGGTATTGCATCGAGAATACAGCAGTTCATGCGGGAAAAAAGAGAACGGCAGCCAATATCGGAATCGTCTGCCGGATGTGTATTTAAAAACCCTCCGGGAATGGCTGCCGGAAAGTTAATAGATGAAGCCGGATGCAAGGGTATGAGCAGAGGTGATATTGAGGTGAGCATGGTCCATGCGAATTTCTTTATCAACAGAGGGCACGGAACATCCTCTGACTTCCTGCGTCTCATGGGAGAGGTTTCCGGCCGGGTTAAGGAACGTTTTGGAATCATTCTTGAACCCGAGATAAAGATTATAGGGAGAGAACGTGGTAACGAATAATAAATGTATCGGTGTCTTTATGGGAGGAGTGTCAGCCGAGAGAGAGATCTCGTTAAAGAGCGGGAATGCTATTCATCAGGCGCTGAAGGGCTTGGGATACAATGTGGTATCTATAGATGTTGGCCCTGATATTTGCCGTGTGCTCGAAAAGGAAAGAATAAATATCGCATTTCTCGCACTCCATGGGGGCTACGGAGAAAATGGATCCATCCAGGGTATGCTCGAGGTTCTCGGGATACCTTTCACAGGATCCGGGGTGCTTTCTTCTGCTCTTGCAATGGATAAAGAAGCCTCCAAGAAGGTCTTCCTATATCACAATATTCCCGTACCGCCTTTCACGGTTATTCCATATAAGTCATCGAATATGCATAAATTACCGGCGATAAATTTTCCATTGCCATGGGTTGTGAAACCCGTTGCTGAGGGTTCAAGTGTCGGGGTCAGTATTATCAGGGATGAAGAGGATGTTTGTCTTGCATTTGAAAAAGCCTTAACCTATGGACCGAGGATAATTATCGAACAATATATCGAGGGGAAAGAGGTACATATCGGGATACTCAATGGTAACGTGCTTGGTGGTGTTGAAGTAAGACCATCTCTTGAGTTTTATAATTATGAGGCTAAATATACTGCGGGACTTACAGATTACATACTGCCGCCCGAGATTGACCGGAGCGTTTATGAGCGATCCAAAGAAGTGGCTCTTTCTGCACACACAGCACTGGGATGTCAGGGTGCTACGAGGGTTGACCTCAGGATCGACAGGAAAGGCAATCCATATGTACTCGAGGTTAATACGATTCCGGGGATGACTGAGACGAGTTTGTTGCCGAAGATTGCGGGTCTTGCAGGTCTTTCATTCCCAGGTCTGTTAGAAGAGATCCTAAGGGGTGTTATTGAGAAAGAACAGTAGATTGAAAAATACAACAGCACGGATGCGCGTCTTCGGCGCATTAGGCAATAGTGCTGTTTTTGTTTTCATCATAGCGATCATGATAGGCACCGGAGCTTACATATATTTATATCATGGAAACATTATCCCTTCCATTAAGCACGTGGTTTTTACCGGCAACAAACATCTCACAGATGATGAGCTGAGAGAACTGAGCGGTATCGGTTTTCATGGAAGTCTTTTAACCATTTCAAATAGAAAAGTGAGCCAACGGTTACTGAAGTCTCCCTGGGTTCTCTCCGTGAACATAAAGAAAGAATTCCCTGAGACATTGTCACTGGAAATAAAAGAAGCAGAACCGTTTGCACTGCTTGACATGAACGGACATTTTTTTCTCATAGACGAAAACGGGAAACTCCTTGAGGAGATGAAAGACAGCTCAATCCCTTTTCTTCCGGTTATAACAGGAGACCCGTTTCATGAGGAAAAAGGGTTTTCTGATGCCTTGAAACTTGCAAAGCTTATGAATGACAGAAGGTTCTCATTTGAACGGGATTATATCGAGATTATAATTAGCAAGCCACACGAGCTTAAGGTAACGATCGACGGGACTGTTGTCATTATGGGTTCTGGTATGTATAAGGAAAAACTCGAGAGGCTGCTTGAATTGGAAGAACATATAAAAAACACCGGCATCCTTGTCGACTACATTGATTTGCGATTTGCCGATAAGGCGATTGTTAAGCCAATCAAAGACGAGGTTATCAATTGAGGGGAGGAAATATTATCGTAGGACTCGATGTAGGCACGACAAAGATCTGTGCTGTCGTTGGTGAACTGGTAAATGGTGAACTGGAAATAATCGGGGTCAGTACGTCTGACTCAACAGGGCTGAGGAAAGGTGTCGTCGTGGACATTGAGTCAACAGTAGTATCAATAAAGAACGCGATTGAAACAGCAGAATCTCTTACGGGAATACAGATAAATGCTGTCAATATCGGAATCGCAGGAGGCCATATCAAAGGATTCAATAGCTACGGGGCTGTAGGTATAAAAGGTAAAGAAGTAGCATATGAAGATATAGACCGCGTCATAGACTCTGCAAAGGCTGTCTATGTCCCGCTTGACAGGGAAGTACTTCATGTGCTGCCGACCGGTTATATTCTTGACGGTCAAAATGGGATCAAAGATCCTGTCGGGATGATGGGTGTGAGGCTCGAGGCCAATGTCTATATTGTTACAGGAGCTGTTACGTCTGTGCAGAACTTGCTTAAATGCTGTGAAAAGGTAGGGCTCGAGGTTGTTGATATTGTCTTTGAGCCCCTTGCATCAGCTGAGGCGATACTTACCGAAGAGGAGAGAGAGCTTGGTGTAGCTGTCGTGGATATCGGCGGCGGTACGACAGATGTAATACTCTATAAAGATGGCTGGTTGAGACATACGTCTGTTCTTGCCGTAGGAGGTAACCATTTCACGAATGATATTGCTGTCGGGCTGAGGGTTGCCGTGTCTGAGGCTGAGAGGATTAAAAAAGGCTATGGCGTAGCAACAACGAGTTTGGTAAGCGACTCGGAAGAGATCGAAATTATACAGGCAGGAAACGGGCGAAAGATATTACGAAAGTATTTATCGGAAATTATAGAACCAAGAACAGAAGAAATCTTAGATCTCATTAAAACAGAACTTATGTCCTGTTCCGGATACGATATTGCATCGACAGGACTTGTTCTCACAGGCGGAGGGTCGCTGCTCGAGGGTTTCGACAAGATGGCAGAGGCACTCTTAGGACTGCCTGTGAGGATAGGCACTCCCAGATATGTTACCGGGGGAAAAGAGATTAATAATCCGATGTATGCAACAGGGGTAGGACTCGTGCTCTACGGGATTGAGTCTGAGTCGAAAAAGGGGTTTTACCCTGATATGTTTACAGGAATATTCGGAAAAATGGCGGATTGGGTAAAAGGTATCTTTAGATAAAGGGAGGTGTTTATGTTTGAAATTCAAGAAGTAAAGGGGCAACAGGCGAGAATTAAGGTTATCGGTGTTGGTGGTGCCGGGGGAAACGCAATAAATAACATGATTGCATCGAACCTGCAAGGGGTCGAATTTATTGCGGTCAATACAGATACACAGGCATTAGAGAGTTCGCTGGCACCTGTAAAAGTGCAGATTGGCAATAATCTGACAAGGGGACTTGGAGCAGGGTCAAATCCACAATTGGGGAGAGAGGCTGCGATCGAGGACAGGACGGCGATAGCCGAAACTATCGAAGGGTCTGATATGGTCTTCATTACAGCCGGAATGGGTGGAGGCACGGGGACAGGTGCCGCGCCTATTATTGCGGAAATTGCGAAAGAACTCGGGGCTATAACCGTGGCTGTCATTACAAAGCCGTTTTTCTATGAGGGAAAGATACGATGTAGTAATGCTGATGAGGGTATTAAAGAATTAAAGAAGAATGCAGATACATTAATTGTAATCCCTAATGACCGTATAAGCCTTGTTGTTGAGAAGGGGACACCTATACTGAAATCTTTTGCCATAGCCAATGATGTGTTAAAACGGGCAGTACAGGGTATCTCTGATATCATCCTGATTCCAGGACTTATCAATGTCGACTTTGCTGATGTAAAAACAATTATAGAAGATAAAGGGCGTGGTGTCATGGGCTCCGGGACCGGAAAGGGTGAGGGTGGAGCCCTTGAGGCAGCAAAAAAGGCTATCTCAAATCCCTTGCTTGAGGAAATATCGATTGAAGGTTCCAAGGGGATACTCATTAACATCACCGGTGGCCTTGAACTGTCACTCAACGATGTTCAGGAGGCGGCTTCTTTTGTCTATGATTCAGCGCACGAGGATGTTCACCTTATTTTTGGTGCAGTCCTGGATCCTGATATCGGTGATGAGGTGAGAGTTACAGTCATTGCAACAGGGTTTGAGGAAAAGAAAGAAAAGGTCGAGTTGCCACAGATTAAGAAGTGGGCTCCGTTAAAGCGGCCTATAAGTCTTAAGGCGTCGGACAGGATTTTATCAAAGAGTCTTAAGAAGGATCATGAGCCGGATACAGTAAAAATTGATGTGACCTCCTATGAAGATCATATTGATGTCCCGGCATTTTTAAGAAAGACATATCAGAAAGAGATTCAGAAAGGGTTATAGTCTTCCCTCCAACGAGGGGCTTCCTCCCCCGGAAGCCCCTCCCCCCCTCTTTTTTACTTTGTAGCACTGATGTGCCAAATCGACTAATTCTTCGTAACGCCAGGTTCCCCGGTCCGTTAAATAATTTGACAAGTGTGAAGGGATGGCACCGATTCCAAGATAAGCACCGCTGATTGCACCAGCCATGGCTGCTGTTGTGTCGACATCTCCACCTGGTGAGATGGCAGTACAGATTGTCGCCAGGTAGTCATCCGGTGACCTGAGAAAGGAATAGAGGCTCCACAGAACACTGCTGACAACAAATGGTGATATGCCCCTCCAGCCATCTTCATCTACATAATCCGCAGCAAGCCCTGCTCTGGAAATATATGTTACTGCTCTGTCAGGCGGCATGGTTATCCATTGGGTGAGTTTTTTAAGTTCTGTTGAAAACCCGGATTCGATCTTGCCTACCCACTCTGAAAGCATTGAGATGAAAGAATCAACATGTATATATTTGTTTTGTAGTACAAGCGAAACTGCGCCACTGATCGCCACTGAACCTGCTGAGCAACGGGTGTCCTTATGAGTGATGCGTCCTTGATCATGCGAGGCTACGACTAGACGTTGAGGATTGTCAAAGAAAAAAAGTCCGACTGGTGCAGCCCGCATGGCACTTCCGTTGCCGGCAGAAGGAGGAGGGGTCCCCGAGTCCTCCCACTGTATCCCCTGTGCCAGTCTCTCTGCCGCTTGTTTTGTTGCATAGCCAAACCCAACTATTCTTTTTTCGGCAAATATCAGCCTTATACGCTCTGCGTAGTCAGCCGGGTCAAATTTATTGCAGGCAACGTAGCTCTGAATAAGTTCTCTGGCAAGCTGGGAATCATCTGAATATTGTCCGAAAGGAAAGGGAAAGCGGCCAAACTCTATTGTCTTTCCGGTAACAATATAATCTTCCACATACCGTTTACATGCCTCAGGCGAGAATCCCTCAGCGACAAAGCCGAGCGCATCACCAAGACATTGGCCGATCAAGCAACCACTGAATTGATCCTTATGGGGTAACATGGATTTTTATTATTTCCCCGATGGTTATTTCACTGTACTGCCCGGAGGAACCTCTCGCTCAGGATGAAGGAGAACGGGTTTGCCCCCAACATCTACTGCGAGAATCATCCCCTGACTCTCTACCCCCCGGATTTTGCGCTGTTCTAAATTTATAAGAACAGGGATTTCTTTCCCGATAAGCGAAATGGGTTCATAGACATCTGCAATCCCGGCAACAAGCTGTCTTTTTTCTGCGCCAAGGTCAATGTCTATTTTCATTAATTTATCCGTCCCTTGAATTTTCTCGGCAGACAAAATCTTTCCGATTCTCATATCTAATTTTTTGAAATCATCAAATGTAATCATTTCCTCCTCGATGGCTGTGTGGATTTTAAGGCAATAAAACATTATGTACCGTTATGAAGGATATTTGCAATAAAATCTTTCATTTAGCCTTCAATGATAAGGGTTTACACATGATAAGGGTTTACATAGTTATCGGTGTATGATAGAATTTTTTATGAAAAAGGTTTTGATGACAGGACTTTCCATAGTCCTAATCTTCTTATTTTTCTTGATCATACGTGATGGAGGAGATACAGGTAGAAATTTTCAAATACGGGGGAATTCATTTATGGAGGGTATTCAAATAATACAGAAGGAGAATGGAGAGGCCCTCTGGACCTTAGATGCAAAGAAGGCAGATTTTTTAGAAGAGGACAAGGCTGAATTAACTGATATGAGCGTGGTCATGCCAAAGAACGATATAGTCCTTTATACAGAAAGAGGAATGTATAGCCTTTCAGATAAACGTTTTACAACAGATTGCGCAGTAAAAGCCCGTGCAAAGGATTTCCTGATAACGGCTGAGTCGATCGATTACGATGTCTCTACCGGTAACATTGAGTCAGACGGACGGGTGGAACTCGACAGCGAGAAGATCAGGATACAAGGCAAGGGTTTGAAGACAACGGCCGGACTAACGATTGAGATATATGATGATGTTAAAGCAACGTTTTATCAATAGTCTTTTCCGTACAGGCGGGCTTGTTATTATTTTTTTCCTGCTCATGCCGGTGTGTGCTTTTTCAAATGAAGCAGTGAAGAAGACAAAAGACCCTATAGTCGTAACTTCAAAAATACTGACAATCGATAGCAAGAACAATACTGCTGTGTTTGAGAATTCTGTTGTTGCAGAAATGCAGGAAATGACCCTGTATGCTGAAAAAATGGTCGTTTTCTATAACAAAACTACCGGGCATGTTACAAGAGTTGATGCATCAGGGGGGGTTAAATTAGTCAAGAAGGATAGCGTTGTCACTGCTGATGAGGCAACGTATTACGCTCTCGATGAGCGGGTTATCTTTAAAGGTGACCTGAAGGTTGTTGACAGGGAAAATTTAGTTTTGGGCGAACGGGAAAGATCCGGTTTAGACAGAGACGAGACCTTGCCCGACAGTGACAGTAGTAATAGCGATCTAAAAAAGTAACAGGAACTTATCAGGTTTCATTATGCACCTCCTTGAGACAGAAAGTCTTTCCAAGACATATAGTAAAAGGCATGTTGTTAAGAACCTGAATTTGCATGTTACAACAGGCGAGATAATAGGACTCCTCGGCCCTAATGGAGCAGGTAAAACAACGACCTTTTATATGATGGTTGGTCTCGTGAAGCCTGATGAGGGTAAGATTTTAATAGACAACGATGATATTACCCTTCTGCCGATGTATCAGAGAGCAAGAATGGGAATCAGTTATTTGCCACAGGAACCCTCAATTTTCAGAAAACTGAGTGTTGAAGATAATATCAGAGCCGTTTTAGAGATAAGGGGTATCAGGGATGACGAGATTGCTGTTGCTGTAGGACAGTTATTGAAGGAGTTCAACCTTTCAGAACTTGCTGAAAAGGATGCCTTTAAGCTTTCCGGAGGAGAGAGAAGAAAAGTCGAAATCGCAAGGGCAATTGCAATACAACCAAGGTTTCTTCTCTTTGACGAACCATTTGCAGGGATAGATCCCCTTGCGATTATAGAGCTGAAAAAAATGTTGCAGTATCTTAAAGATAAAGGCCTTGGGATATTGATAACCGACCATAACGTCAGAGACACGCTTTCCATCATCGATAGGGCTTATATCATCAATAACGGAGAAATACTCAAGGAAGGCAGCCCTGATAAAATTGTAGAAGACCAAAGGGTTAAGCAGGCTTTTCTTGGTGAGGAGTTTAGACTGTAATGGCTCTTGAAAGCAGACTTGAACTGAGGTTAGCCCAGAAGTTAATACTGACACCGCAACTGCAACAAGCGATAAAACTGTTGCAGCTTCCACATCTTGAGCTCTCTCAGTTTCTCAACCAAGAACTCATGGAAAATCCGCTTCTCGAAGAATCTTTCGATGAACCTGCTGCAGAGGAACTCACTCAGGAGGAAAGAGAGTCGATAGAACCTGAAGATACGTATGAAGACATGGAAGCACCCCTTGAAAAGCTGATGAACTTTACCGTCGACGAATACTTTGAAGAAAGAGGATTCGATGGACGGGATTTAGGATATTTTAATCCCGGGACAATAAGCCCCCCATCATTTGAGCAGACTATTACCAGACAACAGGACATCTATGATCATTTACTATGGCAATTGAGGCTCTCAGGAAGAGATGAGAATATAAAACGTGCGGGAGAGACCATCATTGGGAATATTGATGAAAACGGCTATTTAAGAGCATCTATAGAGGAAATCATTGAAGAGGCTAAAACTCAGAGGGATATCGCGGAGGAGGCGCTTGTTTTAGTTCAGAGTTTTGATCCCCCAGGGGTGTGTGCCCGGGATATCAAAGAATGTTTACTCTTACAGCTGAAGCCGCTGAATCTGCAAGAGACGCTTGTGGAGAGACTCATAGTGGACAATATGGAAGGACTTGGGAAAAAGCAATATGCACAGTTGGCACAACAGCATAATGTGTCTATAAAAGACATTATGGCTGCCATAAAGATCATCGAGGGACTCGACCCAAAACCCGGGAGGAATTTTTCAAGCTCTCCGGTAAACTATATTATCCCCGACGTCTATGTGGTAAAGACAGAAGATAGCTATCAGATTATCCTGAATGACGATGGACTGCCCCATTTAAGGGTTAGCAGTTTTTATAAAAGGCTCATGAAGCAAAACAATGCCTTTCCTAAGGAAGACAAACAGTTCCTCTTAGAAAAGTTGCGCTCCGCGGTAGGTCTCCTGAAAAGCCTCGATCAGAGGAACAGAACAATATACAGGGTGACCGAGAGCCTCCTGGATATTCAGAGAGATTTTTTTGACAAAGGTGTTGAGTACCTTAAACCGTTGACACTCAGGGATGTTGCTTCAGGGTTAAAGATGCATGAGAGTACTGTAAGCAGGGTTACATCGAGCAAATATATTTCCTGCTCCCACGGGATGTTCAGTTTTCGGTTTCTTTTCAGCAGCGCACTGCAGAGGGGTATGGGAAGTGTTTCCTCAACCTCTGTAAAGAATATTATCAAAAAAATCGTCAACGAAGAGGATTCCCATAAGCCACTTAGTGATCAGTACATTGCAGAGATGTTAAAGAAAAGTGGTATAACCATAGCGAGAAGGACAATTGCAAAATATAGAGAGGAATTAGGAATCCCATCACAATTTCAGCGAAGGAAAACCGGATAACGAAAAAAGGAGGATGTATGAACATTATCGTAACGGGAAGGCATCTCGAAGTTACACCTGCTTTGAAAAATTATGTAGAAAAAAAAGTCAAGAGATTTAATCGTTATTTGTCGAATATATCCGAAGCCGTCGTTACAATCAGTGTAGAAAAGTACAGGCATAAAGTCGAGGTACTGCTGAAAGTCAACGGGGTTCTTATACAGGCAGAAGGGGTGACCAGTGAAGTGTATTCTTCGATTGATGAGGTAGCAGAGAAACTCGGAAGACAGATAAAAAAATACAAAGAGAAACTCGTTTCGCACAGGAAATCTGAAGGGAGAGCGTCTTCTGTAATCCCCGAAGTTAGAAGTACGTTCGAGGTTGGGAGGATCATCAAGAATAAAAGGTTTGAATTAAAACCGATGAGCCCTGACGAGGCTGCTATGCAGATGGATCTCCTTGATAAAAACTTCTTTGTTTTCACAAATGACAACAGCGGGGATATCAACGTTATCTATAGAAGGAGAGATGGTAATTTTGGTCTCATAGAGCCCTTGAAATGAAAAAAGTGGTTGGGCCGCCGGCTATTGTTATTATAACCGGGCTTTCCGGTTCCGGTAAGACTGTTGCACTCAGAGCCCTTGAAGATACAGGCTTTTTTTGCGTCGACAACCTTCCGATTGCACTCATCGATTCATTCATCTCTATTGTCTCGAAAAACAAAGAAACAAGGAAAATAGGGATCGGGATAGACATTCGTGAGAAGGGGCTTCTATCTGAGGTCATAGAGGTTATGCAGACCCTTAAGAGCAAATACAGGACAGAGCTACTTTTTCTTGAGGCAGAAGGAGAAGTGCTCCAGAGAAGATTTAAAGAAACCCGAAGACCCCATCCTCTCGGAGGGAACATAGAAGAGGCCATCCTGATTGAAAGGGGGAGAGTTTTTGTTTTAAAGGAAGCTGCTGACAGGGTTATCGATACATCTACATTTACCCCGCACCAGTTGAGACAATTTGTGACGTCACTGTACAGGGAAGGTAAGGGGAAGAAGCTTATGACAGTCGTGCTTATTTCTTTCGGTTTTAAATACGGAACACCTCATAATGTTGATTTGCTGTTCGATGTAAGGTTTTTGCCCAACCCGCATTTTGTCCCTGCATTAAGAGCATTGAAAGGGACTGACAAGAAGGTTTCCCGTTATGTCCTGCAAAAGAGAACGACCAGGGAGTTCATGATTAAGGTCAGGGCATTGATTGATTTTCTCATCCCGCATTACATCGAGGAAGGGAGACCTCATCTCACAATCGGAATCGGGTGTACAGGGGGGAATCATCGTTCACCGGCTCTTGTGGAAAAAATGAAAGATTTTTTTAAGAAATATCCGGTACAGGTGAGTGTCGTACATAGAGATATCTTTTCATAAGAAAAACGCCTTTGATCTTCCAGTATGCCTCCCACAAGTTAAATGGGTAGCGAGCGTATTCCCTGCGGTCCTGCCACAGGGAATCTTCAATTGCAGGGTACATTTCTTTACAAAATTTCATATGAGTTGGTAGTATAGTACGACTGCAGGAGAGGTGGCCGAGTCGGTTGAAGGCAGCCGCCTGCTAAGCGGTTGTGGGGGTAAAACTCCACCCAGGGTTCGAATCCCTGCCTCTCCGTCATGATTGTTTAACGTTTGTAATGCTTAGATATTTAAAGGGCATTCACTAAACAGGGGCCGTTGAGTTGGATATATTAAGGGTCTGAATTATTGTATAAACAATATTCAGAAAGCACAAAAATACTATATAGAAGATAATAAAGCAGAGGAGGATTGAATGGGAAAAAAGCTTTTTATCATCATGATACTTATCTGTATAGCAACAACAGTCCAGTCGTGCAAGAAGAAAGAAACTCCCCCGTCACCTGAAACCGGAGTACCTGGTCAGATGCAGCCGGGACAGATGCCACCCGGACCTGTCATGCAGGGGCCTGTATCACCTGAGGGGCAGCAGATGCCGGGACATGGTATTACGATGCCGAAAGGACAGGCACAGATAGTCGTTCCTGATTCTGTTAAAGGAAAGTGGGGTGCGGCAAGGATTATTATTGAGGACAAGGCTACAAAAAAGAAGAGCGAATACACCGTTAAATTAAATAGTGAATTTCCGGTTCCTGATTCAAATATCAGGCTCTCTGTAGGAGAATATCTCCCTGACTTTAAAATGGAAGGTTTTACGTTAACCTCTGTCTCCAACAATCCTAATAATCCGGCTCTCGCCATAAAGGTTTTTGAAAAAGACAAGAAGATATTCCCGGCACCGGGGAAAGAATGGGGATGGTTGTTTGAAAAAGTTCCTACCATTCACCCGTTCGAACACGAGAAGTACGGCATTGTTTTAAAGGGAGGGATAAAGAAAGGCTGAGTGGAATAAGTTTTTTAATGTGTCATGGTATTCTATCCGGTTGGGAGGAACTATTCCTGGTCTTCATGCACAAACGTGATACGGGCACTATGAGGTGGCAGAATGTAGTGAATGACAGGGGGTGTCATATATGACTGAAATAGGAAAAATCGAAAAACCGGAGGCAGAAAGCTTTTCCGAAAAGAAAAAACTGTACTGTGTGCCGAATGTTTATCCTCTCAAGGATGCCCCTGAGGGTTATCAGGAGCTTTTTAATGCTTACTGGGATGAGGTTGCGCAACAGTTGGAGAAACTTGAGGTTATCGGGAAGATCAGCAAGATTTTTTATGAGAATGTCTATGTTCAGGGAGAAGAGGCACTTGATGTGATATCGAAAATGAACGAACGTGTATCCCGGATCATCAAGGAAAAGGTCGAGAAAGGTGCTGTCCTTTTGCCGGTTGAGACTGAAGATATATTCGGATCCTACCTGGACTGGAGCAACTGTCTGCGGATAGTGAGGACAAAGTCTGTTTTTGATAAAATCTTTGAATTTTATACGGAGAGCTTCAATAAAAGAATCGAGCATATCCTCAATGTCATAGAAAGTAACCTGTCCGAAAAGGAAGCGGGTCTTCTCGTTATAAAGGATGAAGACAGGACAAGAATGCAGTTCCCCAGGGACATAGAGGTGTTCCTCGTAACACCACCCTCCTATGATGCAATTCTCAAATGGATAAGGGATACATGGAGAGAGATGTATCAAACCGAAGAAAGCAAGAAAGAGAAAGATTCCTCAGAGGGAAGCAATCACTGAACATGCATGGTAAAAAAAGAGACACTGCATGCGCTTGAATTCAATAAAATCCTGCACGTAATCTCGCAGTTTTCACATAGCGAACTGTCTAAGAAGTCCGTCCTTGAAATCTGCCCCCAATACTACAGGGAGATAATTGAAAAGCGCTTCGGACAGGTAAAAGAGATCCAGCGAATTTCCCATGAGGGCACCCCCCTGAGACTGTCTCATTTTCAGGATATATCAGGGCTTATAGAAAAGCTGAAGCCGGAAGGGGCAGTCCTCGAGCCTGGAGAACTGGCAACCTTCATCCCTGTTCTTCAGATAATGCGTGACATTTCCGAGCACATAAGAAACAATACGGCGGTACCTCTTTTACAGGATCTCACAGCCCATGTGACAGGATTCCCCGAAATCCAGGATATCATGGAGCGCTCTATTGATAGTGAAGGAAAGATCCTTGATTCTGCTTCATCTGCCCTGTCGTATTTCAGAAGGCAGATAAGGAGTCTTGACAGAAAGATACAGAAAAGACTGGAGGAGATATTACGTGACAGGAGGATCATGCCCTTTCTCCATGATACCTTTATCACGAAGAGGACAGGCAGATGGGTCATACCCGTAAGGATGGATTCAAAAGGTCAGGTCTCGGGAGTTGTACATGATGTCTCCCGGACAGGAGAGACTGCATTCGTCGAGCCATTAGAGATTATAGGCCTTGCCAACGAGCTGGAAAATCTGTCTGCGGAAGAAAAGGCAGAAGAGATGCGCATATTGAGGGATATCTGCCAAAGAATCAGGAAGTCAGTAAGAGAGCTGCACGAACAGTATGAAACTGTTATCTACCTTGATGTCATGCAGAGCATCGCGAGATTTGCAGACTTGCTGGGCCTGTGTGTACCCCGGCTGAATGATGAGTCCGAGATAATGCTTGTCAGGGCACAGCACCCCCTTCTCATGCTTTTACAAAGGGAAGGGGCGATAAAAGAGGTTGTGCCTGTTGACATCAGTCTCGGCGGGGAAAATACAATTATGGTCATAACAGGCCCGAATGCCGGCGGAAAAACGATTACTATTAAGACAGCAGGCCTTCTCCTGCTCATGGCACTATCAGGGATACCCGTTCCTGCTGATCCATCATCTACCTTCCCCCTCGTTCATAATGTCCTTGTCGACATAGGAGACGAACAGTCGATCGAGAGCAGTCTCTCTACCTTTTCCGCTCATATCTCTCATATCGCGGAGATACTTGAACAGACAGATGAAAAGACTGTCGTCCTCATTGACGAATTGGGCACGGGGACGGAACCGGGCCAGGGGGCCGCGCTTGCCTGCGGGGTTTTGGACCATCTGAGAAAGAAAGGCTCCATTGTCTTTTCGACGACACATATTATGGAAATAGTAGCTTTTATATATAAGACGGCTGGTATGGTTAATGCCTCGATGGAATTTGATCAGACAACTTTCACTCCTCTCTATAAATTACGCATTGGAGACCCGGGTCAGTCTCACGCCCTTGAGATAGCACGAAGATACGGTCTGCCCGAAAGCATTGTTGACTTTGCAAAAAAGATGATCGGGAGTATCCATATAGAATTCCATACCCTTCTTGAAGGATTAAAGGAAAGGAAGCTCTCCTATGAGAACGCCTTGCAGGAGCTGGAGCGAAAGAAGATCGGATATGAAGAGAGGGAAAAAGCCCTGCTTGAAAGGATTGTCCGGGCAGAGGTGCAAGCGGAGGGGATATTAGAAAATGCATACAGGGACGCCCAGGAGATTGTGCTGGCAACTAAGAGACGGATGCATGAACTTCTCGATGAGATGAAGAGAGAGAAGAAACAGGCAGCGATGAAGAACGTTGAGAAGGCGCATCGGGTGATTAATGAAAAATTGGAATCATTCCGTAGAGAACCGGCCTTGCCTATAGACGAGATCAGGGAAGGCGATATCGTATTCGTCAGGTCACTCGGATACGATGCTACGGTTGATAACGTTGACAGGTCTCACAAACGTCTCAGGGTAAGGACAGAAAAAATGGATATCGAGGTGCCTTTATCCGACGTAGGCCCCAAACAGGACAGAGCACCCGAAAAAGTGGCCATTGACAGCAGATTTGCCGAGACCGAAAAAAGCATACGAACAACGCTGAACATAATCGGGTTGAGGGTTGATGAAGCAATTTCTGACCTGGAGCGTTTCCTCAATCAGGCAGCCCTTGCAGACCTTCAGGAGGTCACTGTCATACACGGTGTTGGGACAGGTGCATTAATGAGAGCGGTCCATCAGCACCTTGACGGACATCCACTGATCAAGAAATACAGAAGCAGCGATCAGGTTGAGGGGGGAAGGGGAGTTACAATCGTGACCATGAGGTAAAAGGGTTGAAAATTGCGAGCTTTAATGTTAATTCCCTCAGAGCCCGGTTAAAGATAATCTCAGACTGGCTGGGAAAAGAGTCTCCCGATGTCGTCTGCATCCAGGAGACAAAGGTCGCCGACAATGCCTTTCCTAAAAAGGAGTTCGAAGACAAAGGATACTACGTCATTTTCAGGGGTGAGAAGACCTTTAACGGTGTTGCAGTTTTAAGCAAAGATCCCTTCCAGGAAACCGGTTATGGTTTTGAAGACGGCTCGGAATCTACCCGTCTTATATTTTCGAAAATAAAAGGGATTTATATTATCAACACTTACATGCCCCAGGGCGTCCATGCCTTTTCAGATAAATTCAGGGAGAAACTCGACTGGTTGCAGAGGCTCTACTATTATGTAAAAGAACACTATAAGCCGAAGATGCCCGTGTTGTGGACGGGTGATTTTAATATCGCACCTGAACCGAAAGATGTATATGACCCGAAACTCCTTAACGGCCGTGTCGGTTTTCATCCGGATGAGCGTGCGGTGTTACAGAGATTCAAGAAATGGGGCTTTGTTGATGTCTTCCGTTCCCATAACTCAGAGGAAGGCCAGTATACCTTCTGGGAATATACCATAAGGGATGCAGTAAAAAAGGGTATGGGATGGCGCATCGATCACATATGGGCAACTCCTGTGCTTGCTGAGAGATCAACAAGGTGCTGGATCGACATAGGCCCCCGGCTCTTGAAGAAACCCTCTGACCATACCCCGGTTATCGCTGAGTTTGATATCTAATGAGATTAACCTGCGACCCTTTATGCAACCAAAAACCAATCTCTTTTCTTCTCATCATAACAGAGCTTGTATGTGTATCCGTCGTTTCCTGTCACGATAAAGAACCTTTTTCTGGTCTTTCCTGTTAAGTCTTCTTCTATCCACCTCTTAATGGTTTCTTTTACAATAATCTCTTCATCAAAGAGCACAAATGCTCTCGGGCACTCGTCATTCCGGTAGCCTGAATAGGCAATAACCGTAATCTTTTTATCCGGCATATCTCTCCATCAGTAATTCAACATTGCCCCGATAAATGCGTTTCCTGAAATCATAGAATTACTGTAAGGGCATATATGCGGAAAAACCTTTCCTCTAACGAGTCGTGGACAAATCGAAATTTGCTTGTCTTATGTACTCTGTCCTTTTTCCTTGAGAATATTCTTGTTTATTCGATAATAGACGTATTACAAAGGTGGCGTCCGCCACAGGCGGATTCGCTCGCACCCGGCGAGTCGCCTGAGGAGAGCGGGGAGAAATGGGAAAGCTTTTTCCGCACACATGCCCTGCATGTATTCCCTGGATAAATCCCCAAAATACAGTTGATTGTTGAACAGGAGGCAAAGCCTCATTCAATCTTTCGATTTCAATCCCGGCTTCTGCCGGGACAAAGGACTTTCCAGACGACGCGCGAAGGTTCATTTTCATAAGACTATTATAGTATGATGTTTTTAAAAAGATAGTGTTAGAGGTGAGATGGACAAATCAGTTAAACAACAGGTGAGGCGACTTCTTTATGAACGGGGCCATAACAGCTTGATAGAACTTTGTGAGCAAAACAGGCGTGTCCGGAATGAACTCCGTTTCCGGCTGTATGATATGGATGAGAAAATTCGCTGGTCGGCAATAGAAGCTGTGGCTCAATTCATGAAGCACTTATGGGAGACAGGAAAAAAGGATAAGGTGCGGGAATATATGAGGAACCTTTTCTGGTCATTGAATGATGAATCAGGAGGAATAGGCTGGAGTTCTCCACAGACTATTGCTGAAATGATTGTAAACATCCCTGAGTTGCTCGATCCTTTCGGCAGCATGATGATTGCCCATAGTCTTGATGAGCCGCCTTTGGTTAAAGGCGGTCTCTGGGGGATAGGCCGGTTAGGGAAGCGGGCAGCAGAGTCAGTAGAGTTTTTTAATGACCTGGTTTTGTCAGTGTTTCAGGTTGATGATCCGGAAATACTTTCCCTTGCGGCCTGGGCACTGGGGGAAGTCCATTACAGACCTGCGCTGCCTTTCCTTGCAATACTCAAAGAGCGAAAAGAGACAGCCCGGATTTATATTGACGGTGAATTTCATGAAAAACATTTAGGGCAATGGGCAGAGGAGGCAATTGACAAGATCGAGAGAATAAGCTGAAAACACAATGACTCAAAGAAAGGTAAACCACTGGTTTTACATGCTTTTGGCTGAAGGAAACTTGGTTGAAAAATATATGACATGGAAATATTATATATAACACTACTGACAATAATTGCCGGCGGAATCGGAACGCTTACGATGAGATATATTATTATCTTGACAATATATTCATAGTTTAATATATTAATATACAAGAATATATTAAAGAAGATTACTTATGATATCTTTAGGGCAAAAAGTTGAGCTTTTAAAGGTTATTTCGCACCATGTCAGAATCAGAATCCTTGAAGAGCTTGTAAAAGGGGTTAAATGTGTGAGTGATCTTGAGGAATTTCTGGAATTGAGACAACCTAATATATCCCAGCACTTATCGCTGCTCAGGCATTCCGGAATCGTTGATTACTATATGGATGGCAGGCTCAGGTGCTATTTCCTTGTGAACCCTTATATCCCAGATCTCCTGGAAGTCCTTAAAAAAGATTACTGTGAGCCCCTGCCCCGACCAGCATGCTGTCCTGTCACAAAAAAAGGAGTATATCCCGGGGAACGGAAACGATAGGGCTTCAGTTTAAACCGTTAAATATATAAAAATGTATATTGTTGAACCTAGTTCAGTAAAAAGATTTATGAATTGAGGGGGGTGTATGAATATTCTTTTCATTATTACTTCAGATGATGCTGAGACCGTTTATAATGCCATGCGTCTGGCTAATTTTGCTGTCGAAAAAGGTGATCAAGTCGATGTATTCATGCTCGGGAAAGGAGTTTTGTTCGAGCAAATCACCGGTGATCAATTTAATGTAAAGGACGAGATAGAAAAATTTAAAGGCAACATGTTTGTCTGAGGAGTCTGCATGAAGACCCACGGTCTTGTGGGAACAAAAGTCTGTCCTCTTGGCTATATGAATGACCTCTATGAATCGGTTATGGATGCGGACAAGGTGTTGACTTTTTAAATGGATAGCGAGCGAATATAACTATATAATAAAAATTCCTTACATTAAGATTCCCTGCGGTCTTGCCACAGGGAATCTTCAATAATAGATGCATACAGGATAGTAATGGATTATTGTGAAAACTATAAATTTACCAAGACATAACTTAACAAAGCCTCATGGTTGTCATTCACGCAAGCGAAGCGCGTCGGGAATCTATCTTTAGAAATCAAATGGTTAAAGAAGGATTCCGAACCCTCCAGAAGGACGGCGGGCAGGCAAGTCGGAATGACAAATAATATGGCATAGTAAACGTATCCATTAGTAAGTGTGTATTTTTATAAGGTTTGCCATGCCTGCTTCCATATGGTAGAGGTTATGACAATGATGGAACCAGACGCCAGGGTTATCAGCAACGAAATCTACAGCACCTCTTCCCATGCGTGCTGGAATTATGATTGTATCTTTTTTGATTCTTACACCTGTCACTCTTCCTGTTCCACCAACCTCAAAGAAATGGCCGTGCAGATGCATCGGATGATCCATCATGCTCATATTAAAGTATTCAAATCTTATTCTTTCTCCAGGATTTATAGTAATATCGTCCGAATTTGGATACACCTTGCCGTTAATGGTCCAGTAAGGAGACATCATGCCACCTGATAGGTTCATCTTGAATACTTTATCTATTCTGTCAACTGGATGTACAAACCTTTCATCTATCCCTTCAAAAAGACTGTAGTCGCTAATTCTAAATCTCCTCAGATTATCATCATTGTAACTTCTCGATTTAATTCCTTCATACTCTATTGTTCCAAGAAATCTTCCGCCAACAGGACTCCTGTCCATAATGTGATATATATGCCACCTGCCTGGATTGTCTGCGATAAACTCTACATCATACCTTTCACCCATGCCTATCCGTAATGCATCTACTTTAACTGGAAGCACAGGTCTTCCATCAGTGTGGGTAACAGTCAGTGAGTGTCCTGCAATTCTTAAAATGTATATTGTTGACGAAGAGGGATTAATGATCCTCAATCTTACCTTATCACCTTTCTTAACCTTGAAGGGAGGTAAGGCTGCAAAGACTTTTCCATTAATAACGTATTCATCATAGAGCGGTTCTTGTAATGGAGTCCCGGAACTTGTTCTTCTGCCCATCATCCCTCTCATACCCATCATACCCATGCCCGTCTGTATCCTTCCCATTTTTGATGCTTCAGGTCCACCGCCATCTATCGTAGCCCAATCTTCCAACATCAAAACATATTCTTTGTCATAACTTCTCGTTTCTTTCTCTGGTTCAATAATTAATGCACCATAAAGCCCTCTGTCGAGTTGATATGATTCATGGGAATGGTAAACATACGTTCCCGGAGGAAAAGCCTTGAATTCATAAATGAAAGATTTGCCAGGTTCTACAGGTTTCTGGGTAACATGGGGAACCCCGTCCATGTTATTTGGAACAGGTACGCCATGCCAGTGGATTGTTGTTCCTTCAGGAAGACTGTTTTTCAGGACAACACGTAATGTATCATCTTCTTTTACTCTGATTTCAGGGCCGGGCATTTGACCATTGTATGTCCATGCCTTAAATGGCTTCCTGTTCCCCAAGTCAATAGAAGTTACTTGAGCATCGAGGGTTATTTCTTTAATATTTTTGGCAAAAGCCCTTTCTATAATATTAAAGGGAGTAACTGTAGACGCAAGCAAAGCTCCCCCACATATACCCGCGTATTTTAAAAAATCTCTTCTTTTTAAGTTGTCCATAGCACTCTCTCTTGTTTTAAGCTTAAGAGTAATAGTTTTGAAAGTATATTTTCTGTATTGTCAGATGATATCTCTCTTTTTCTGTTCGAACTCCTCTTTACTTATTTCACCGCTGGCATAACGTTTCTTGAGGATTTCAAGGGCTGAATCATCTTGAGATGCTTGGTCTTTCTGTTTAGCAAAGCCAGCTATCCAACGGACAAGAAAAACTATACCGATGATTACTGCGACCCAGATTATAATGTTCAGGATAATCCCGAAACCTCCCATACCAGACCCCCAGTCCATCATGTTGGGTCCATGTCCCCATTGACCCATGATATCTCTTAAGTATGAACTAACCATATCTTCTCCTCTATTTTTCGTGATGAGCACCACCTTCTTGAGACCTCCCTTGAGAGGAATCTTCTGTCCCAGATTTCTTGCTTGTTGACTCTGTGGGTGTTCCCATCATTCCCTTCATCATCATATCACGCATGTGAGACATCATCTTGTCCATGTTATTAATCATCATATCAAGTTCCTTTGTTATCTCTTCTTTTTCACAGCCTCTATGCGGGATAAAATCATAGTTTTTAAATTAACGAGCTGGTTTATCATATTTTCTAACCTCATTACGTCCTCTAAAATCAGCTCCGTGTCTTTCTTATTGGGATCTCCATCCGGGAGCCTCTCATGGATCCTGCGCACAAATCCACCAATAGATGTAATTGGATTTCTTACCTCATGGGTTACCTCATCCATCATCATAATACCTCCTTGAGCCGGATCCTATTTTGTTAATACAAAATTTGATGTTTCATATTTTCTACAATATACAGAATTACCTCAAGTTTCATGAGAATTACATTGCCTAACATGATTTTTAGCATAGGATAAAAGTAAAGTGTATCAGCTTAATTCCTTTATTTCTGTAGGTTTATTTCCTACAAAAGTATCAGCATGTTGCCGATATTATTTACTCATGTAATTTGATAGTCTGACTTCATAAATATGAAAGGAGGTGAATCATTAGATTTATTTTTTTAATCTTCAATTTTGTTTGATAAAAGTCGAAATATTTTTAATCAAGTTTTAAGGCATCTCAAATCTTAGAAAGTTAACAAGCGCCAAATAATAAAAATGCAAATGCTATGAACCATAAAGAACATGAAATGCACATGAAACGACAAGACCATGCCGGGCATAAAACAACAGCAGCGAAAGTTCACCGGGAGCACCACGATCATCATACTCACATGGTGGCTGACTTTAGAAAACGTTTCTGGATATCTTTAATACTTACTGTACCTATTCTTCTTCTATCCCCCATGATTCAAAAATTCCTGGGTCTGGAGGATTCTATAAGGTTTACAGGTGACTTATATCTCCTTTTTGCTCTTTCCTCTTTAGTTTTTTTCTTCGGCGGTTATCCATTCTTAAAGGGCATTTATGACGAACTAAAATCAATAAAACCCGGGATGATGACCCTTATCGCAATAGCTATTACAACGGCATATTTCTACAGCAGCGCTGTTGTTTTTGGCTTAAGCGGGAAAATATTTTTCTGGGAGCTTGTTACCCTTATTGACGTAATGCTCCTTGGCCACTGGATAGAGATGAAGTCTGTCATGGGTGCTTCGCGGGCTCTCGAGGAACTTGCAAGACTCATGCCTTCCGAAGCTCATAAGCTTATGCCGGATGGAAATATTAGAGATGTGCCTCTTGAAGAACTTAATACAGGCGATAAGGTATTAATAAAACCGGGTGAAAAGGTGCCTGCTGATGGAGAAATAGTCGAGGGTGAGACTTCAGTAAATGAAGCAATGCTTACGGGAGAATCAAAGCCGGTATCCAAAAAGGCCGGAGCAAAAGTAATCGGTGGTTCTGTCAACGGCGAAGGCTCAATTACTATCGAGATTCAGAAAACCGGCAAAGATTCTTTTCTTTCTCAGGTAATAGAACTTGTCAGGCAGGCACAGGAAAGCAAGTCAAAGACTCAGGATTTGGCAAACCGTGCAGCCCTGTGGCTTACTGTCATCGCATTGGGAGGTGGGGCAACAACGATGTTTATATGGCTGGCATTCATGCATAAAGATTTTGCCTTTGCACTTGAACGCACGGTTACTGTAATGGTCATCACCTGCCCGCATGCTTTAGGGTTGGCAGTACCTCTGGTTGTGGCTGTTTCCACTTCATTGTCTGCAAAGAACGGACTTCTCATAAGAAACCGTGCCTCTTTTGAAAGGGCAAGGAATATTCAGGCCATTATATTCGATAAAACAGGGACCCTGACTCAGGGAAAATTCGGTGTTACGGATACCATTGTTTTTTCAGATAACCTTGGCGAAAAAGAACTCCTGAAATATGCCGCATCGGTAGAATCCCACTCCGAACACCCCATTGCAAAGGGGATCGTATCATCTTCTGAAGATACTTTTCATGTTGAAGGATTCAAGGCAATCACAGGGAAAGGAGCGGAAGGCAGAATAGATGGAAAGGAAGTAAAGGTCGTAAGCCCGGGATATCTTAGAGAAAATAACATTTCAATTACTGATGAAAGAATTGAGAAACTGTCTTCACAGGGTAAAACAGTAGTCTTCGTGATAATCGATGGCAAGTTATCAGGTGCAATTGCGCTGGCAGACATAATCAGAGAAGAATCAAAAGAAGCCATCTCGAAGCTCAAAGCAATGGGAATAAAGCCAATGATGCTTACAGGAGATAACAAACAGGTAGCACAATGGGTTTCACAGGAGATTGGGTTAGAGGAGTATTTTGCTGAGGTCTTGCCGGAGGAAAAAGCAAAAAAAGTAAAAGAAGTCCAGTCCAGGGGGCTCCTCGTTGCCATGACAGGTGACGGAGTAAATGATGCACCTGCTCTCGCACAGGCAGACGTTGGAATTGCGATTGGTGCAGGGACGGATGTTGCTGTGGAAACAGCAGATATTATTCTTGTGAGAAGTAACCCTCTTGATGCAGTGTCAATACTTGGACTTGCAAGAGCAACATACAGAAAAATGGTACAGAATCTCGGCTGGGCCACAGGATACAATGCTTTCGCAATCCCTCTCGCTGCAGGAGCACTTTATAAGTACGGCATACTCTTGAGTCCGGCCATGGGAGCAGCACTGATGTCTTTGAGTACTGTGATCGTGGCAATAAATGCAAAGTTTTTAAAAGTAGAAAAGGATTAGAATTTACTGCAAAAAATGATTACTTTCAAAGGGGGAATGCTCCGGAGTAGTTGTTTATCAGAAAAACTCAAAAAAGGAGGAAGCTATGGCAAAGGCAGCAGCAGTTAACAAGGCATTAGCAAGGATTATCAAGGATTGGAAAGCGCTGGAGGATAAGACCATATCACTTTCAGATGACTTATTGAAGAAGTCAGATAATGACTTTGTAAGGGTGATCATGGAAATAATCAAGCTTGATTCAAAGAAACATAAAATAGTGCAAGATTTCATTATAGATCACCTTACGAAAAAAGCTTCAAGATTAACCCCGCAGGAGCTGATCCCGCTCTCCGGCGTTCTGGAAAAGCATATCCAGGCCGAAGCGAAATCCATGAACTGCGCACAGAACACCATAGTAAAAAGCAGGGACTTCTTTGTTAATTTTATGGTACGTTATCTTCTTGCTGATGAAGTAAAACATCATGAAATGTTGGTACAGCTCGAGCAGTTGAAGAGCGAGGTCTATCCCTATGGAATTGTGAGATAGAAAAGCCACTTGTCCGCCAATGTGTGATTGAATATGAAAGGCGGTAAAAGGGAATGAAGATGAAGATATCAAGTTGCTGCATGTGCTGCTCAATCCGGAGCGTACACTCATCACAGCGGATATTTCATTGTTGACACAACCGCTGGTAAGGTAGCTGGATAGTAAGGCAGAAGTCCGGACATCAAAGGAATAGATTTTGAAAACTTCGAAAACATCTCTTCTTGCCTTACGGGTCTTGAAGGAGAAATAGATCTGCTTTTTGAGACAACACGCGGCTTGCTGAATTTGTTGCAAATTACAGTATTCTTTATCTAATTTTTTGGTATAAAAATGAGACGCACGGGTTCATTCGATAAGAACGAATCATAATAAGGTAATTACCAATGAACATGTTTATCATCGATAACGAGGTCTTCATCCGTCTTGGTTTTTTCTTCGGAATCTTTTTCTCTATGGCTATTTGGGAAATGATCGCTCCGCGCAGATCGTTGTCTCAACCAAAGCGTATACGATGGTTTAACAATATAGGGATAACGGTTTTCAACAGCGTGCTCGTCCGCCTGGTTTTCCCGGCAGCTGCCGTGGGAGCGGCTGTCCTGAGCGAGCAACAAAGATGGGGACTTTTTAATATCTTGATTGTACCGAAACTGATAGCCGGCGTAGTAGCGGTTATTATACTCGATCTGACTATATATACTCAGCATGTCATCTTTCATAAGGTTCCACTTTTGTGGCGACTTCACAGAATGCATCATACTGACCTGGATGTCGATGTCACAACGGGCGCACGGTTTCACCCGGTCGAAATACTTCTTTCTATGGGAATCAAGATAGGAATGGTTTTCATTATCGGCGTATATGCCTGGTCAGTCGTTGTCTTTGAGGTATTATTGAATGGTACGTCAATGTTTAATCACAGCAATGTGTTTATGAATGAGAAAATTGACAGATTTCTGAGAATGGTTGTAGTCACGCCTGATATGCATCGCGTTCACCATTCGGTGATAATAAAAGAGACAGATAGCAATTTCGGATTCAACCTGTCGTGGTGGGATCGGCTTTTTGGTACTTATCGCGCACAGCCTGCATCAGGCCACGAGGCGATGGTCTTAGGTCTATCCAATTACAGAAATCCAAAGTGGCTTACTCTACGATGGATGATGGCTATACCATTTGCGAAAAGACTTCGGTAGAAATCAACGTGCAGGTACATTACATATCCTGAGGCTGAATCGCAAATTATTTTGATGCTAACAATATCAATCAACCTTCTTAAATATCTTTTTTCGAGAACCGCAAAGGGGACATTTCTCAGGCAAATCATTTACTACGATTAATCCACACACTTTACAGACATAATAGACTTTTTCCCCCTCTTGTCTTCCGAGGTTATCAAGGCTATCCTGAAAGAGTTGCAAATAGAGTTTCTCGGTCTCTTGTGCATAGTAAAATGACTTCACGCACCATTTATCGCCTCCAGCATGTGCATGTTCGATCATGGTACCATACATGTCCTTAAAATCACCGATTTCTTTTTCAAGAGCTGCCTTGAGGTTTTCCCGGGTGCTCTTCACCTCTTTCGAAGCCCTCAGATGGTTATATGCATGGATACCCTTTGCATCAGCTACTGCCCTGAACAGTTTTGCAACATGCTCATATCCTTCATTTTCTGCCTTTCTCGCATAGGAGAGATATTTTCTGTTGACCTCTGATTCAGATATAAATGCCTTTTTCAGATCATCTTCCAATGACATGCCTACTCCTTTCGTTGTGTTTTCATCCTTCAGCTTTTGATCTTTTTCATACAATATAAAGGTATGCCTTATCTAGGAAAATAAGCTTTTAATATAACTGTAACAAACTGTATTGACCATGTTAGAAAAATACCTATTCCCCACAGGAGACCTTGCAACTTCCAGCCTTTCTTCAAAGTTCTTACGGTAATAATTTTTCCTATATACATAATAGCCATGAGAATCCCGTTCATCGGATGGACTAAGAACCATCCGAGATCGAGGGCTTTCATTGGTTGTTCAAGCGGGAAGTGGAAATAAACACACAGTATGGTGTTGAAGACAAAAGTTGAAAATGAGATCCATGCTGAAAGTCTGTGATATTTCAAAATTGTTTTCTTGCTCATCTGAATCGAAGAGAATATATAGTTTTTCAGGTATAGTCCTGAGAGCAATGCAATGAATGTGAAGGAAAAGGCAACATAGGTAGTCACCCTTTGAAGGTTTATGATTTTTATATTCGCGGTGACTTTTACTGTATGAGAGAACATTGCGGAACGTGTTGCCCATTTTCTGTTGTAATTACTCGCATGGCAGCGCATACATGCATAGTCAACTGACAAGTATCCGGGATTCACTTTCTTTCCACCCTTTTCGATAGAGGGAAACGGCTTGAGGTGTTCAATTAAAAAAAGGTGGCTTTTAAAATCGCCTTGAAATATCTCCGGTCGTCCTTCTGCTATTTTTCCGGCCGGCGGCATATGGCAGTCGATGCACTTCACGCCGACTCTGTACATGTAACTTTCCTGATAATCGGATGCGACTTTCATATGGCAGCTTTCGCAGGACTGTTTGATCAATGTTTCCGGGGACGTATGCGGATTATGGCAAACTGTGCATGAGAAGTCCTTCATGCCGCTTTTCAGTAACTGGTTAACCTCAGTATATTTTTCGAGGAAGACTCCTTCGAGCGGGATCACGTCCAAGGGCTCTTTCCCGTGGCATTTGCTACATGTATCAGGGCTTATTTTGATATCAGTTTTGAGAGTAGTGCGGCTGTGGTTAAAACCAGGTCCGTGACAGGCTTCACATTGTATTCCGTTAAATCTCCATGTGCCGAGTATTCCTTGAAGTCCCTTTTGATGCCCTTGTTGAGAAAATCCTGTTGTGTGACACCTTCCGCAGGCATAGGAAATTTTCTCACCGGGGTAATAATCTGTCCAGGTTCTGCTGCGGATGTTATATTGGTTCTTACCCGCTCCGTTTTCGGCTTTGGTAACGATGTAGCCATTTCTGTCAAGAAATAATCTCTTCCATTTATAACCGCCCAAAACATATGAGACGTTTTTTTGACTATAACCCGCAGGGAAAAGCAGGGGGTTAATATCAATGTCCGACGAATCAACAATTATCTGCGCATGGCCAGATTTCTTCCATGCATCGTATTCTTTTTCATGGCATGATCTGCATGTCTCAGCTCCGGCGTATTCTTCAGCAGGAGAGGATGCATTAAGAATATCAGGGAATAACAGTGCAGTAAAAAATAGAAGACAAAAAAATAAGGATACAGGATTTCTCATAGAGAAACATCCTTCATGAAGCGACTTGTTTGACAGGTATCTCTTTCTCTTATGTGACATTTCAAGAGGCATCTATTCCTTATTGATCAGATGGTATCCGGCTTTTTCCCAACTGTCCATCCCGCCTTCAAGACTCCATATGTTTTTGTACCCGAGTTTAACCAGGGTATGTGCCGCAATAACACTCATCCTGTCTGTTTTACAGTAAACGACAATTTTTGAGTTCATATTCTCAGGGAGTCTGTCAATGTTTTTCTCTATCTCATTATACGGGATAAAGAGATCTGTTTTTTCGATCTCTCCTTCATAGGGAATATGGACATTTACAAATAGAAAATCCTTCTGTTTAAGCATCCCGGCCAGTTCTTCAGGTGTTATGCAGGTATAATATGATCCCTCTTGAACCGTTACCCTTGTCCCCTTGGCACCCCCCGTCTCTGAAGCAAGTAAAAAAGAAACATTTTGCATTGAAGTACTGCAAAAAATAATAAACATAATACATAGAAATACTCTGAGACGTGATCTTTTCATTTGAAAATCTCCTTTGCTATGTTGTAATAACTGATCTGCCGGGAGAAAAAAAGAATGTACTCCCCTCACCGAACCCCTATCTTCCGATTTGACGTCCTGAAAAACAACCCCTACCTCTCCTTTAGCGAAGAAGTAGGGGATTTTTTGGGGAAAATTCATTTAAAAATTATGTCTATTTGCCCATCTGAGACATTCTATCCTGAAGGTGCTTCATAGAATCCTGGAGTTCTTTCATCTCCTTTTCTGATGCGATACCTCTATGCATCATATTTGACATCCCCATCATATGTTGGGACATGTCTTTCATGATATCTGCCATTTCTCTCATATCAGTCATTGGCATATCCTTCATTATTTCTGACATGTCTCCCATCATCCCCTGCATTTGGTGCATCATATTCATCATGCTTCCCATCATTTGATCCTGGCCCATCATGCCCTGCATCATTTGACCTTGCTCCATCTGCCCCTGCTGTCCTTCCATCATACTTCCTGGCATGCCTTGCTGACCGCCCATCATATCGCTACCCATCTGAGCAGAACTAAAGCTCACAGTGAACAGTAATACAATTAAAAAAAATACATATACCTTTTTCATCTCCCGCCTCCTTGACATTAGATATTATTAAAGATAGCGAATCTCCAACTTATGTATTGATTAACTCATAGTTTTACATTGCCTCCTTCCTCTATGCTATTCATGATTAAAAAAATTATAAGGCATTATTTCATAAAATACGATGTAAAATTATAATTTTACATGCAATCTTCTTTTGTGTTCTTATTGGGAATTTATTCTTTACGCAAAATTAGTACTTTAAATTAATGTCCACATTATTTACTGTTAATAATACGATTTATTTCTTACAATATAATAAGATATGAAAAACAAAGTTGTTCTTATAACAGGTTCCAGTAACGGGATCGGCAGGGAGACCGCCTTCAAATTTGCCTCTGAAAAGGCAAAGGTTGTCTTAACGTACTGTAATGACAGGCCGGGCGGACAAAATACAGAAAAAAGATGCAAGGAGTTGGGGGCCGCAGAAACATTACTTGTCAAGTTGGATCTCAGGGACAATAAAAGCATAGTAAAGGCTGTTGGTGAAGTTTTTAAGACGTTTGAAAAGATCGATATTCTCATAAATAATGCCGGTGTTGCGGTCTGGAAGCCTTTAAAAAAACAAGACCTTGCAGATATTGAAAATCAGATCAGGACAAACCTTGAAGGGCTTATCAAGATGACCCGGTCATGTCTGCCCCATGTGAAGGAGATGATTATCAACATAGCAAGCGGCGCAGGCCAGACCGGCTTTGCAGAACTTGCGCCTTACTGCGCCACAAAATTCGGTGTGCGTGGCTTTACTCAGGCACTTGCGCAGGAGATGGCAATGCCAAAGGTCTACGCGGTCAATCCTGACATGACCAGAACGAGGATGACCGGCTTTCAGGGGCGGCCTGCCGAACAGGTTGCTCAGATTGTGTTCAATACTGCAAACGGCAGGTACAGGAAGTCATCAGGCAGCGACATTAATGTCTGGGATTATTATAAGTGATTTAGAAATCCTTTTTTCCCCAGCCTCGATGTCCCAGTCAAAATAATCTTTCAATGATATAATTCTTTATGTATGATCCTCTTGAATTAGCAGAATCCACCCGAAATGTTGTATGTAAAGATAACCAAAGGAAATACTACCGTTTCAGACCTGCGAGGTTTTATGGCGGTATATCAACAGGAGACTGCCTTGGTTGCTGTCTGCGATGTGTCTTCTGCTGGTCGTGGGACAAGGTAATAAACCCTCACAGGTTTGGTAAATATTACACACCGGAAGAAGTTGCGAGGAGACTTGTTTTGACAGCAAGGAGCAAAAGGTATAACCAAATCAGGATAAGCGGAAATGAGCCTGCAATTTGCAAGAGGCACCTTATCAGTGTCCTCGAGTTAATCCCAAAAGATTATCTGTTCATTCTTGAGACAAATGGGATACTCATAGGCAATGACGAAAGATATGCAGAAGATCTCTCTCGATTCCCGAATTTATATGTAAGAGTGAGCCTTAAAGGTTCTTGCGAAGAGGAATTCTCGATGCTAACAGGAGCGATACCGGAGGGATTTCAGCTTCAGCTTAAAACTTTGGAATATCTTGTGAAATACAAAGTGAATACTCACCCTGCCTGTATGATAAGTTTCAGTTCTCATGATAACATTCGCAATTTGAGGAAGAGATTAAGAGCCATAAATCCTGCTTTCGAAGACTTTGAAGTCGAGGAACTGATCCTTTATCCGGCTGTTGAAGCAAGACTGAAGAGGTTAAAGACAGACTTCAGGACCGGACACAAACCTGATAAGATACCATTTGAACAAATATAGGAAATGGAAAAGAAATACGATGCTCAGTTAAGGTAGTTTTTGACGCTATTCGACAATTCATGGAACCTCCCGGTAAACAAAGAAAGAGGATAGGATTTCTAAGATAAAAGGAGAACTAGAATTATATCCTCACCACATCAACTATTGTTGTCCCCGCCTCTCGTTTGCTGTATGGAATTTCATACAGATAAATAACATCGGGTTTTCGCTAAATTAATTCCGAATTATCCAAACCCTGGGATCATACCGGTGTATGAATATTCATACAGCAGGCATCTTTTAAAATGTTAAAAACCGTATTTGCCAAAGTACAAATTGCTTTTATTATCAAGGTGTTAATAGATATTGTGTGCTTCTGGCATGCCCTTTGCCTCTCTTTTAAATATTGAGAAAAATCAATATCAGGAACAACTTAAGGATAAGGAAGGAGGTGGAAAGGGTAAATCAGGCGGTCAGGCTTGTTTCCGGGAATGGCAGCTTTGAACCCACCTTCCTAAATGGGCGTCATGGGTGGTGGCGGAGCGAGTGACGCAACCAGCCAGTTTAATAATAATTTTAATACAGTATAAGGAGGTCAAAGATGGAAAAAATGATTACGAAGCGGTTCATCCCTCTACTTATAGCTTTTGCCGTTATTCTTTCGAGCACTCTGGTAGTTGCAGAAAAGAAAATGAAACAGCCACCCCCGCCGAATGGAGAAGCGCTGACCGGGACCCTTTATCTTTTCCAGAAAACCCCGGTTCCGGAAATGAATGCACCCTGGCCAATAGTCCAGGGCGGCTCATGGGGACATATGAGATACAACCTGTGGGGAGACGATTTCAATTTTATTTTTCAGGGCCATAAACTTCAGCCTGAGACGAGTTATACATTAATCTACTATCCGGACCCATGGCCCGGGACTAATCTCATTTGTATGGGATCAGGTGTTGCAAATGGAGGAAGCAACCTCAATATCGTTGGTTTTAATGTTGATATCCAGACCAGTTTGCCTGCTGAGTTTGATGCGAACTATGTGCCAATGCCCCCTTCCGGAGCAGTAGGTGCAAAGATCTGGCTTGTTCTGTCAAGCGATGTCGACTGCATAAACAGGCAGATGATTGGGTGGGATCCTGATTCGTATCTCTTCGAATATAATCTGATTAATTTTGAGTATCGACCATAATAGTTCGACCCTCCGATAGCCAATCTGCATCTTCCCAGTGAGGCAGGTAAAATATTACCTGCCTCACTTCATTGAAGCCTTATCCTGGATTCAAATAATATATTGTTAGCACGAGCATTTCGAAAGTCACAACATTTAAAAGCGCACAATTTCAGCAGTTAACAATTAATTTTATGGAGTTTCAATCAATGGGTAGAGAAGCTGAAAGGTTTGATAATTCAAGGATTTTTATGATACATTACATATCTGATGCGCCCATAGCTCAGATGGATAGAGCGACGGACTACGAATCCGCAGGTCGGGGGTTCAAATCCTCCTGGGCGCGCCAGCTTTTTCTTAGTAAAATCAGTGTGTTGCGTCACTGTAAGCCTTCTCCTGCAACCCCTCTGTAAGGTTGTTTATAGCCGTTTTGCAACCATTTGTAACTGTTTCGAGTCTGTCTTTTGTATTTTGGTACATCATGGATACCTTTTCAGAAGCCCTTCTCAGGTCTCCAGACTCATAAGCGTCAGGTTTCAGGTTATGAAGGCTGCTCATGATACATTTTTAAGTTTCTTTTCTTCCTTTAATACATCAAGATGCCCTTTGATAGCATCTTTTATCATCTCAAGGGCTTCTTCTACCGTATCACCCTGAGAGGCGCATCCGGGAAGGGAAGGACAGTCTATCCAGTAACCACCATCTTGTATGTCAGGATGAAGGATTACAGAATATACTTTCCCTTTGACGGTAACCTTATATATCTTCTCTTTCTGCAAAGTTGAGACTTCCCCTTTAAGCTCCTCGATAATCCTGCCCAGGGCAATTGAGAAGACAAGCTGACCGTTTTTTAGAGTTTCAATTATTGTCTTTCTATCCTTAGTAAGCACAAAAATAGTTTCTCCATCAGTTAAGAATTTGAGTTCAGAAAGGGGTTTTTCTACTTCAGGCATATTCTTTTTGAGGTAATTGATTGACTTCCTTATTTTTTGTAAACTAATACCCTTCTCCATTAAGGTTTTAGCAACTTTCAATTGAATAAGATCTATAAAAGAGTAAAGTCTTACAGATCCACGTCCTTTCGCATCACTTATAGAAGGTTTTATGAAATGAGTTGTATCCCAGTAGTCAATCTGTCTCATGCTTAACCCCGTGATTTCAGATATAATTTTTGTATTAAAATTCATTTATAAACCTCCTTATTTGTATAATTACTACACCATTGTAATCATAATACAATAGTGCTATAATAATGTCAATAGACGATATTGACTATTATGAATATGACCCCGAGCCAGTATCAGCAATTCGGAAGGGATTTTAAAATGATAACCGGCAAGGGTTTGAATGAGGTTAGGAAGGAGTCGCAATTTAAAAAGATTAAGGTAGCGTAAAATCTTCTGTGTAAAAATCTTGAGGTAAAAAATAAAAGGGTGTATTCTCCATTGTTCTGACAGGAACAAGAAAGGAGGGATACACCCATGTCAGTAAAGGAACTGACGAAGATA
>Ga0209270_1000975_pt1 | contig 47205 bp, 62 predicted proteins | sample MTBAKSrepl1MetaG_FD_187456 | JGI IMG/M metagenome (GOLD analysis project Ga0209270, IMG submission 187456) | Enrichment culture microbial communities from Arthur Kill intertidal strait, New Jersey, USA, that are MTBE-degrading - MTBE-AKS1... | ecosystem: Environmental > Aquatic > Marine >... | reverse complement strand
TGCCCAAAATTCCTTGCTGCTGCCTCCCGTAGGAGTCTGGGCCGTGTCTCAGTCCCAGTGTGGCTGATCGTCCTCTCAGACCAGCTATCGATCGAAGCCTTGGTAGGCCATTACCCCACCAACAAGCTAATCGACCGCAAGCCCCTCCTCAAGCGCCTTACGGCTTTAATGACCTTCCCTGCGAAAGGCCATCACATGCGGTATTAGCCTCGGTTTCCCGAAGTTGTTCCCCACTCGAGGGCAGGTTACTTACGTGTTACTCACCCGTCTGCCACTATCCTCCCCTTGCGGGGAGAACCGTTCGACTTGCATGCATAATGCACACCGCCAGCGTTTATCCTGAGCCAGGATCAAACTCTCCGATAATTAAAAGGGTTTTTAACTTTCTTCCGCTATCCAGTTGTTAAGGTACTGCTTCTTTAGGGCAAAAGATATACTATCATATATCTATTGGGGCCGTCAACTGAACCAGTTCAGGTGAACCTTAATTTACAATCGACGAAGAGGTATTGTAACAGAATTGACAACGCTTTGCAAGGCCGGTAAACTTACTCCTGTAACCTCCAGTTAAAGCTTATAAACCACAAGGATATTCTCTTGCCGCACATTAATGAAATTGCCCTGGAATTAAAGCGGATCATTGCCGCTCAAAACGCCGATTATATCGAAGCCCGCCTGGAAAGCGCGCGTTCCTGCCGTCTTGGCTACCGCGGGCGCGAACTGGAAACCGTAGCCCAGTCTTCCTCGACCGGCGGCAACATCCGCGTCCTTCACCGGGGCGGTTGGGGCTTTGCCAGCTTCAACCGTTTCGACGGGTTGAAAACCGCTCTCTCCCGCGCTGTGGAAAGTGCCCGCCTGGCCGGCAACGGCTCTTCCCGCCTGGCGCATATTGAACCGGTAAGCGCCGTTGCACCCAAACCACAGCATAACCCGCAACTGCTGTCACTCAGGGAAAAAAAGAGTCTCCTGGATGCTTATAACGACATCATGTGGCAACAGGCACCTTTGAATACGTCTTTTATAGGTTATTCCGACGGTTACAAGACCACCCTTTTCCTTAATTCGGAAGGCAGTTTCATCGAACAGTCCCGGGCAGATATAAACCTGAGAATAAACGCCGTAGCCGGTAAGGACAGTTCTGTAGAACAGTCCGGCATCAGCGTGGGCACCACCGGAGACTTCAACCAGATCCGGGGACTGGAAAAGGATGTCAGAGAGATAGCCGACAAGGCGGTAGCCCTGCTGAAAGCTCCGCGCGCCAAAGGCGGCGAATATACAGTAATACTCGATCCCGTACTTGCCGGGGTATTCACTCATGAAGCTTTCGGCCACCTTTCCGAGGCCGATTTTGTATATGAAAACGAGCGCATGCGGGAACTGATGACTCTGGGCAAGGTCTTCGGCACCAGCCGGCTGAATATCGTTGACGACGGCACCATACCGGGATTGAGAGGCACCTATCATTACGATGATGAAGGCGTTGGGGCACGCAAAACATATCTTATACGTGAAGGCAAGCTGACAGGCAGGCTTCACTCCAGGGAAACGGCTGCTATAATGGAAGAGGAACCTTCCGGCAACGCCAGGGCCATAAGCTACCGCCATGAGCCGATCGTCAGAATGAGCAATACCTATATAGAACCCGGTGATGCCACTCTGGATGAAATGCTCGCCGGAATCACCGAAGGCATCTACGTAAAGAACTGGTACGGCGGCACCACCAGCATGGAAATGTTTACCTTCTCCGGCGGTGAAGCTTATATGATAAGAAACGGCAGGCTGGAAGAGCTTTTGAAACCGGTGGTGCTGACCGGCAACGTTTTTACTACGCTTATGAATATAGATGCGATAGGTTCGGACCTGGAAATGAACCAGGGAGGCGGCTGCGGCAAGGGCGGGCAGTCACCTCTGCCGGTTTCTAACGGCAGCCCGCATATCCGCATCCGCAAATGCCTCATAGGAGGCCAGTAGTTGGAACATGTCCTGAAGCTGGCTCTCAAACATGCCGAATCGGCCGAAGTTTTTTCCGTTGTCGATGAGGAAATTCCCGTCGAGTTCGAAGCCAACAAGCTGAAGCATATCCAGGCCAAGCAAAGCAGTATAGTTGCGCTGCGCATCATTAAAGACGGACGCATCGGTTATGCGGTTTCTACCGGTTCGGACGAACCGGAGGGGCTGGTCGCCATGGCGGTCGAAACCGCCGAGTTCGGAATGGAAGCCAAATACGAACTGCCGTATCCGCAGGATTATCTGCCGGTTCAAACCTTTGACCCGGCCGTCGAACGCATCAGCCTGGAGGAAATGGTACGCCTAGGCCAGGCAATGGTAGATGCGGCTGTCAAGGCAAATCCGGAAATACTCTGCGATGCTGGGGCCAGCAAGCATATTGCCAGCATCGGTATTTTGAACTCGAACGGCCTGGAGGCTCACTGCCGCTCCAGCCTGTTCAGCCTGGGACTGGGAGGCAGCATAATACGCGGTACGGATATGCTTTTTGTGGGTGACAGCCACTACTCCTCCCACCCCGTTGATGATGCCGCGCCGGTTATCCGTAACGTGCTGCGCCAGCTGGAATGGGCCGGCAGCCAGGCAAAAATCAGCTCCAAAACCATGCCGGTTATTTTTACCCCTCACGGCGTGGAAAACGCCCTTATCGCTCCGCTGGCCAGCGCTTTCAGCGGCAAAATGGTGCTCGAAGGCGCCTCGCCGCTCAAGAACCGGCTGGGACAGCGGGTATTCGACCCGGCTTTAAGCATCGATGACGATGCTACTCTCGACTATCAGCCTGCCAGTTCACCTTTCGATGACGAGGGTGTAGCAACCCGGACAACAGCGCTTATCCGGGACGGCGTGGTGGAAAATTTCTATTATGACCTGTATACTGCCTCCCTGGCCGGCACTTCGAGTACAGGCAACGGCAACCGCTCCGGCGGCGGCCTGCCCGGCCCGGCAGTCAACGCACTGGTAGTCAAACCGGGCACCACGAGTTTCGAAGAAATGCTGGCCGATATAAAAGAAGGTTTGATTATCGAACACCTGATGGGCGCCGACCAGGGAAATATCCTGGGCGGCGAATTTTCCGGCAACGTTTTACTTGGCTACAAGATAGAAAATGGTAAAATAACAGGACGGGTCAAAAACACCATGGTTCATGGCAGTGTATACGAACTTTTAAACGGTTTGGCTGCCATCGGCAATGATGCCAGGTGGGTGGGTGGTTCCCTATACACCCCGTCCATCTACTGCCGTTCCATCGCCGTAGCTGCCGAGTAAATTCCCATCAGTACCGAGGCTTGAAATGGACACGAGAGAACTTATCAAGATACATGCCCGCCCAAAGTTGAGGCAACCCAACCTGCTGGCTGCCTGGCCGGGAGTGTCCGGCGTCGCCCTTATCGCGGCTACCTACCTGCTGGATAAACTGCCTTTCAAGGACCTGGCAGAGATTAAGCCGATGTACTTTTTCGAGCCGATCGGCGTGCTGGCTCGCAATAACATCATCGAGGCACCCAGTTTTCCGCAGAGCCGTTTCTTTTACCTGAAGAACCCCTCCGGGGAAAGCGATGTCATTCTTTTCATTAGTGACGCCCAGCCGACCTCAAAAGCATATGACATGGCCAATGCCATTCTTGACCTGGGTATCCGGTTCCATATGAACAGGGTATTTACCTGCGCGGCTGCCATGACCCGCATCCACCACACGGAACAACCCCGGGTGCGCGGTGTGGTTACCAACGCTTCCCTGATGCCGGAACTTACCACCCTGGGGCTTGCCCGCGCCGGCAATTTACAAATCAGCGGCTTGAACGGCCTGCTGCTCGGCGTTGCCAAGGAAAGGAATATCGACGGCATATGCCTCATGGGAGACGTCCCGTCCTATTCTCACCGCATTCAGAACCCGATGGCTGCGCTGGCTGTACTCAATACTCTCAAACCCCTGCTGGGTATAGAGGTGGATACCGGCGACCTGGCTATGGTTGCCCAGGAAGCCCAGCAAAGAATGAAGCAGGTAGCATCCGAAGCCATGGAAGACTACATAGACTACTTCACCGAACCGATATGGGAACAGGGCGAAGAGTATTACGATGACGAAGAAGACGAGGAAGATTAACCGGGATTATCTGTCCATACCCATAACACTGGACGAAGTAATGGAAAGCCTGGCTGCTGCCTCGGCAGTTCCTCCGGCAGCTCATTTAGCCGAACTCTCCGACCTTTCGCCCGAAAACCAGAAACTGTTTTTTAAAACCTGGCAAGGGCTCCCCGATGTAAAACGCCAAACAATAATCTCCCGGCTGGCCGAAATGGCCGAAGACCATATTGAGTTTAATTTCGATGCCATCTTCAAAGCGGGGCTGGAAGACGAAGATGCCGAAGTACGCCTGGGATCCATCAACGGCCTCTGGGAAAACCAGCAGCGCTGGCTGGAGGAGAAACTGGTGCGGATCATTCAGGAGGACACGGCTGAAATTGTGCGCATATCCGCTGCCGGCGCGCTGGAACGTTTTTGTCTGACGGCCGAACTGGACGAGGCCGAACCGGAGCACAAAAACCGGCTGGCCGGACAACTGCTTTCGGTCTACAACGATTCCGAAGAACTGATCGATATCAGGCGCCGGGCGCTGGAGGCGATGGCTCCGCTGAACCTTCCGGAGGTACGCGCCGCCATCGACGACGCCTACCGGAGCTCCGACATCGACCTCAAGCTGAGCGCGCTTTATGCCATGGGCGCCAGTTGCAACCCGTCCTGGCTGCCGGTGCTGATTGCGGAAATGGACAGCTCCGATGCCGGGCTGCGTTACGAAGCAGCCTGCGCCTGCGGAGAAATGAACGAGGAAGAGGCGGTACCTTGCCTGGTGCGGCTTACCACCGATGAAGATGCTGACGTCCGGGCAGCCTCGGTAACTGCCCTCGGCAAGATCGGCGGTCAGGAAGCCCGCCAGGCTCTGCTGGCCCTGCTCGACCAGCCTGACCCGGTGCTCCGGCAAACCTCGCGTGAAGCCATTCGCGAACTGGAAATCTACCAGGATCCTTTTTCGGCTTCAGGATTCGACATCGACCGTACCGGAGGCGAATAAAACATATACTATTTCCGCCGTTTTTATGCTAGAATTCAGCCTTGATCAAGATAAACGGAGGTGCCAACTGTCCACCGAAGAACTCAATCGTGAAACCAGCGACAGCATGGCTATCCAGACCTTTGGCCTCAGCCGCAGTTTTGGCCCCGTGGTGGCGGTGGGCGACCTGAACCTGGATATACCCCGGGGGGAGCTGTTTGCCCTGCTGGGCCCGAACGGTTCCGGTAAATCCACCACCATCAACATGCTCTGCTGCCTGCTTAAGCCCACCCGGGGCACAGCCCGTATCATGGGCTTCGATATCAACCGCCAACCCAATTCAGTCAAAGCCTTAACCGGGGTATCACCCCAGGAAACGACTCTTTCGGAACACCTCTCACCGCTGGAGAACCTTGAGTTGATAGCCAGCCTGTCGAACGTTTCCCGCACCAGGGCGCGGCAGTGGTCGGCGGGCCTGGTGGAAATAATGGGCCTCGGCGACCGCGCCAGGGACCAGGTAAGGAAGTTTTCCGGAGGCATGAAACGGCGCCTGAGCATTGCCATGGCCCTTATTTCGGACCCGGCAATAGTTTTTTTGGACGAACCGACCCTGGGGCTGGATCCACAGGCAAGGCGGGCGCTCTGGGAATACATTGCCAGCTTCAAGGGGGATAAAACCATTCTGCTGACTACCCACTACATGGAGGAGGCGGATTTTCTGGCTGACCGTATCGGGATCATCGACGCAGGCAAGATAGCGGCGCTGGGAACCAGCCTGGATTTGAAAACCCAGGCAGTGGATACCCACACCATGGTCATCAACGCCTGGAACCTTACCATCAGAGCTCTGGATTCGATCCGGGTAAAATTTGAAAACGTAAAAATCAACGGCGGCTGTATTTCCATCACCGGCCGCCAGCTGGATTTCAAGGAAACCGTCGATTACATACACTCCACCGGGGCTGTAATCCGCTCGGCTTATTTCAAGGAACCGAGCCTGGAGGAAGCCTACCTTAAAATTACCGGAAAGGAACTGAGAGGGTGAAATTCCTTAGCCTGACGCTCAGAAATTTCAAGGAAACCTGCCGCGACCCGCTGGCGCTGGGTTTTCTCATCGCTTTCCCGCTGCTTTTCATGCTGCTGTTCGGGGCAGCCCTGGGAGGCAGTTCAAGCCCCTCATACGCTGTCGGTATCGTCGACGAAGATAACACCCAGGTTTCGAGCCAGTTCGTCAATGAAGTTCTGGTTCAAATTCCCCTGCTCGATATTGCCGTGTTCGAATCCGAAGCCGAAGCCCTGGACGACCTCAAACAGGGCAATATCCGCTCAGCTCTGGTAATACCGGCCGGTTTCGGTGACGAAGTAACCAAAAGCTGGCAGCGCCTGGACCCCAACATCATTTTGAACATAACCTATGATGAGAGCGACCTTACCGTCTCCAGCCAGATAATTTCGGCACTGAACTCTGCCATCCGCAATTATGCCCAAGTTCAGATACCCGTTACTATCAATACGTCCCATATAAACGTGGAAATAGAGGTCAGCCAGATAGATTTCATCGCTCCCGGAATTATCATCTTCGGATTGCTTATCATGGTACCCACCTCCGCCCGGATAATGGTGCGGGATAAGGAAACCGGATTCATGTCCCGGATGCTGACCACTCCAACTTATCCGTGGGAATTTATATCCGGTTATTCCGTCAGCCTGCTGGTGATCGCCGTTGTCCAGATTGTCATATTCATCCTGCTGGGTGTCGCCTTCGGTATGAATATCGTCGGCAATATCTGGCTGGCTTTCCTTATATTCCTGCTGACGGCAATCTGCTCCATAGGCATCGGCATGGTGGTTGCCTCTCTCTCCAAAAGCGAAAACCAGGCCGAACCGCTGTGCTGGCTGATCGCCATGCCGCTGGCAGTGCTCTCCGGTGTGTGGTTTTCCCGGGAAATAATGCCGGAATACATCCAGGTGCTGGGAGATATTTTCCCTTATGCCAATGCCGTCAGCGCAGCCCGGGTGGTAATCATTCGCGGCGCTGACTTTTCAGCTGTATCCGGGCCGGTGCTGTTCCTGTCATGCTGGGCCGCCGGCGCATTTATACTGGGTATTGCCCTTTTCCGGCGCAGGATGCGGGGTTAACGTTTGGATCCACTTGTATTTGACAACGGCACCCTGATGGTGCTGGACCAGGCCCGCCTGCCCTCGGAAGTAAGCTACATCGAGATTCGCGACCATGCATGCATGGCTCAAGCTATTCGGAACCTGAATATAAGAGGAGCGCCGGCTATCGGTGCCGGCGCTGCTTATGGCATCGCCCTGGGTGCCGGGCTGATCGAAAGCTCCGATATGGCCGCCTTCCTGGAAAAACTGGACGGGATAATCGGCATCATCACCGCCACGCGGCCGACAGCCCGCAATCTTTTCCAGGCTGCAGACCGGATGCGGCTGTGCGCCTGGCGTTATGACTCCCCGGCTGCTGCCAAACGAGAACTGGTAAACGAAGCCAGGTGCATTCACCGGGAGCAGTACGATCAGGATATGGCCATCAGCCGCCACGGGGTTGACTTGATACCCGCCGGCGCTACTATTCTCACTCACTGCAACACCGGCAGCCTGGCTACTGCCGGTTACGGCACCGCGCTGGGGGTAATAAAACTGGCTCACCAGCGCGACAGGTCCATACGCGTGCTGGCAACCGAGACCCGGCCGCTGCTGCAGGGAGCCAGGCTGACAGCTCTCGAGCTCGGCGAAGCCGGGATACCCTTCGATCTGATCACCGATTCTGCCGCCGGATACTATATGGCCCGCGGCAGAATAAGTCTGGTAATTACCGGGGCCGACCGGATAGCCCTCAACGGTGATACCGCCAATAAAATCGGCACCTATACTTTGGCCGTGTTGGCCGGAGCCCACGGTTTGCCTTTCTATGTAGCTGCCCCCCTGACCACCTTCGATCCGGCAACCGCTACCGGCCGGGATATCTTAGTCGAAGAACGCAGCCCTGAAGAAGTAACTCTTTTCAACGGGAGCGCCTCAGCTCCCCCGGGTACGCCGGTGCTCAACCCGGCTTTCGATGTAACTCCCGCCGGGCTGGTCACAGCCTTCATAACCGACCAGGGCCTTCTACAGCCGGAGGGGATTCGAAAAGCTGTCCGGCAATCGAAGTGAACTGCGGCTTCGGGTGCCAGCCGCGGAATTGAATCCCGGATTGGCGTCTTATATAATCAATGCGAAATGGAGGCAACCGATGCATACGGCTAAACTGGGTGTTATCGGGGGAACCGGCCTGTATCACATCGACGGGCTGACACATGTCAAGACCTTTGAAATCAACACGCCTTTCGGCAAACCCAGCGACCGTATTACAACCGGCAGGCTGGAAGACGTCAGCGTTGCTTTCCTGCCGCGCCACGGCACGGGCCACCGCATCTCGCCTACCGAACTGCCTTCCAGGGCCAACATATACGCCCTCAAGATGCTGGGAGTGGAATACATCATAGCCATTAACGCAGTGGGGTCGCTCAAGGAAAACATCCATCCGGGAGAAATCGTGATTCCGGACCAGTACATAGACAAGACCACCCAGCGGCGCAATACCTTTTTCGGAGAAGGGCTGGTGGCTCATGTTTCCTTTGCCGACCCTGTTTGCCCCAGCCTGGGCTACACCCTTTTTGAATCAGTCGAAAAAGCCGGCGCCAGGGCTCATCTCGGCGGCACTTACGTTGTAATGGAAGGGCCGGCCTTCTCCACCCGGGCAGAGTCTCTGCTGCACCATTCTTGGGGGGCTGATGTTATCGGCATGACAGCCCTGCCTGAAGCCAGGCTCGCCCGGGAAGCCGAAATCTGTTACGCTACACTGGCCTGCGTCACCGATTACGACGCCTGGCATGAAACCGAGGCGGCTGTATCGGTAGACGTGATTATCGATACTCTCAAGAAGAACACCGAATTATCCAAAACCGCCATCAGGCATGCAGCCGGCAGCCTGCCTCCGCGGGACAAATGCGGTTGTGGCCAGGCTCTGGCAGGCGCCATCGTAACCGACCCGGCAATGGTGTCTGCCAAGCGCCGGGAGGAAATCAGCCTTATCGTGGGCAAATACCTGGATTAGCAGCGGCATGAATTCATTCAATTATGCATTTAAAACCACCATCATAGGCAGTATGCCGCATACCGATCCTGAAAAGGCGTGCCGGCTGATAAGACGCTATCTCAAAAATATCCCGGCATGGCCGCAGCTGCCCAGGCGCAGCCCCTTCGAGGCAATGGATGCCCAGTTCAGCCGCGGTTTCCCCGGCCTGGAAATAACACATGGAAAACTCGCTTTTGAACGCTCGGAGGGATTTGAGAAGGCTCTTGAGAGCCTCTACGAGAACTATCTGGGCGACAAATACGCAAGTTATGCCGTTACTCCCGAGTACGCCGCCGGACTGCACTGTTTTACCGGTATGGCCGGTTTTTCACCTCCGGCAGTCAAGGGGCAGGTCTCAGGACCGGTAAGCTGGTGCTTGAGTGTTGCGGATAAAAGCGGTAAATCCATCCTCTACGACGATATCCTTTCGGATGCGGCGGCCCGCATGCTGGCCCTGAGCGCCAGATGGCAGGAAGATCTGCTGGGCCGCATCAGCAAGAATACCCTGCTTTTCCTCGATGAACCGGCCATGTCGAGCTATGGCTCGGCTTTTTTCAGCCTGCCGGGAGAAAAACTGGCCGGCCTTATCCGTGAAACCATGAGCCGGCTCAGAGGCCTCAAGGGCATTCACTGCTGCGGCAATACCGACTGGGGGCTGATTCTTTCCACCGGAGTAGATGTATTGAGCCTGGATGCCTACCAGCACGGTTCGACCCTGAGCCTGTATCCGGAGGCGGTGGCAGCTCTGCTGGCCCGGGGCGGCGCTGTCGCCTGGGGTATAGTACCCAATACGGATGAAGCCATCGCCGGAGAAACGGTTGCCACTCTCAAGGACCGGCTCGAAGAAACCATGGGGGCTTTTACCCGGAGCGGCATCAGCTTCAGGACCCTGGCAGAGGCAAGCCTGCTTACTCCAAGCTGCTCTCTTTCCGCCTTGAGCGAGGAGGGAGCCGAGCAGGTACTGGCGGTCATGGCGGAACTTTCAGAAAAAATGATATCCCGCTATCTGTAAAGGAGTCCGGTAATGGATTGCCTAATTTCTGAAAATAAGGCAAACTGTAATTGTACTTACCAGCCCTGCCACCGCAAGGGCATGTGCTGCGAGTGCATCGGTTATCATCTGGCCGGGCGCGAACTACCGGCCTGTTGTTTTCCGGCTTCGATTGAAAAAACCTTCGACAGAAGTTTCGAACGTTTTGCACAGGCAATCAACAGAGGGGAGATTTGATAATGGAAAACTTACCACAGGTCGGCGACCGGTATTTCGATGCCGTAGCCAGAGTGATCGAGGACAACATTTCAAAAATGGTGCCCGGTGAAAATGAACACCGCTTCTACGCTTCACTGGCAGCCGGCGGCAACTCGACCGCCGCCCATGTAGTGGCTTACTGCGAGGGAATGAAAGAGCTATACGGGGAAGGGGATGGAGACAAAGCCCTGGAACTGACCAAGCTTTTCACCCTGCTCATGCTGGCCCAGAGTTACCGCTGGCTGAGTGAAAACCATCCGGAAACCGCCGATACCGACGGTGCAGCTCAAATAGCCGCCACCAATATACTGGCCATGTTCGGTGACGACCGGCCCGAGAGCCTGGAACTGTTTAGCGCACTCAAGACCCAGTTCGATTATGACAACAAAAACAATCCTTCCATGGTGCATATTGGGGGATTTATGCTGGGGTGGGCTGCCGAGGCCATGGGCCACCCCTGCCTCGAATGGCAAAAGGTCGACTTCCCTGTTGACAGCATGTCCGATGTAACTCAGTCAGGGGTTTTAATAGATTCTGCTCCCATGCGAAGCCCTACCGATATTAAAACCTTCTGGGCCTGCCACGGTGCCGGCTGCCGGGCACTTATGGAGCATTACGAAGGAAAAAAGATTGACGGAGACTCTGCCGCCGGTAATACGGGCACTGACTAAACCGGGCATATTGCCCGGCAGCACCGGTCCGGTTACGATTATACAGACCCAGATGAGCTGGGTGCTTCTAACCGCCGATTATGCATTCAAGTTTAAAAAACCGGTTAATCTGGGTTATGTCGACTACACCACCCTGGAAAAACGGCTCTTTTACTGCCGGAGGGAAATCGAGCTGAACCGCCGTCTTTGCCCTGACAGCTACCTGGGAGTTGTTGTCGTGACGGCGGACGGTGGTCAATACCAACTCGACGGTACCGGTGAAACTGCAGATTATGCGGTGAAAATGAAGCGGCTGCCGCAAAACCGCATGCTGGACTGGCTGTTGCAGAACGGAGAGGTTACTCCAGACATGCTGAAAGCGGTAGCCGACAGGGTTGCCGGTTTTCATCGCCAGGCAGAAACCAGCAGGCACATAGCCGCCTACGGCTCGCCGGAATCCGTCCGTTTCAATGCAGTTGAAAACTTCGAGCAGACAGCCAGGTACACCGGACCCGTCGCCCCGGCCCGGTCAATGCGGAGAATAAAGGAATTTACCCTGGCTTTTCTGGATACGAAACAAGACTTGCTTGCCGGCAGGGTGGAAGCCGGCCGTATCCGCGACTGCCATGGAGACCTTCATTCCTCTCACATATGCTTTACTGACCAACTTTGCATTTACGACTGCATCGAATTCAACGACCGGTTTCGTTATGCCGATACCGCCTCGGAAGCGGCGTTTCTGGCAATGGACCTCGACCATTACGGCCGGGCCGACCTCGGCGATGTGTTTGTCCGTCACTACATCGAGGCCTCGGGAGATACCGGAGCAGAAAGCCTGCTCCGGTTTTATAAATGCTACCGGGCCATGGTAAGGGCTAAAGTAAACTGCTTCAAACTGGATGATCCGTATGTCAGCGGCGACGAAAAAGCCGTGTCCAGAGATACCGCCCGGCTGTATTTCGACCTGGCGGAGAGTTACACGCTTGAAAAGCCGGTGCTTCTGGCCACGACCGGCCTCACCGGCAGCGGTAAATCCACCCTTGCCCGGGCTCTCGGACGTAGAATGGGAATGGTGGTCATTTCCTCCGACATCGTACGTAAAAAACTTGCCGGCGTACCGGCCACTCAGCACTTTTATGATTCTGTAGACAGCGGTATTTATTCGGCTGAATTCTCCCGCCTCACTTATGAAACGATGCTTGAACAGGCCGGATACTGGCTTTCCCGCGGGGTATCGGTGGTGCTGGATGCAACTTTTACCCTCTCTCAAAGCCGCCTTGCTGCTGCCGGACTCGCCCGCCGGCACGGAGCAGATTTCGGGATACTGGAATTCCGCATAGATGATAACCAGGCTCTGGCCCGCCTCGAAGAACGGATGAACCAGCCCGGAAATGTAAGCGACGGCAGGTCAGAAATTTATTTCAAGCTGAAGCGGGAATACCAGCCGCTGACCGGAATAGAAACAGCCTGCCGTGTTATAATTGACAGTTCGGTACCGTTTGAGCAAAACATAAACCGTGTCCGGGAATACTTATACCGTGAATAAAGGAAATTGAAAATGCACCAGCACGATGTAAAAGACCTTTCTCTGGCCCCTTCCGGCCGGGACAGAATCGACTGGGCCGGGCGTGACATGCCGGTCCTTAAGCTTATCGGCCGGCGGTTCAGCCGGGAACAACCCTTTGAAGGCATCCGGATTGCCGCCTGCCTTCATGTGACTACCGAAACCGCCAACCTGGCCCTGGCGCTTAAAGCCGGCGGAGCCGAGGTCAGCCTGTGTGCATCCAATCCCCTGTCGACCCAGGATGACGTAGCCGCCGCGCTGGTGGAATACGGCCTGCCGACTAATGCTGTCAACGGCGCTGACGATGCGGCCTATTACCGTCACATCAACAACTCACTCAATATAAAACCCCACCTGACAGTAGACGACGGAGCCGACCTTGTAACCACGCTGCATACCACCAGAACCGAATTGCTCGGCGATGTAATCGGAGGGACGGAAGAAACCACCACCGGGGTAATCCGGCTGAGAAGCCTGGCCGCGGAAGGCAGGCTGCGTTACCCGATAATTGCGGTAAACGACGCCCTGACCAAGCATTTGTTCGACAACCGTTACGGAACCGGGCAGAGCACGATCGACGGCATAACCCGGGCTACCAACCTGCTCTGGGCAGGTAAAACCGTGGTCGTAGCCGGCTACGGCTGGTGCGGACGCGGTATTGCCATGAGGGCCAGAGGCCTGGGTTCACAGGTAATAATCCTGGAAACCGAACCGTTAAGGGCGCTGGAAGCCGTTATGGACGGCCACCGGGTAATGCCGGCAGCTTCGGCTGCCGGGCTGGGAGATATCTTTATCACCGCCACCGGCAACAAGCACGTCTTAAGGCCGGAACATTTCAAGATAATGAAGGACGGCGCCATCATGGCCAACAGCGGCCATTTCAACGTCGAAATAGACATTCCGGGGCTGGAAAAAATGGCCACCGGGGTCAGACGGATCCGCCGCATGATCGACGAATACTGTCTCGATGATGGCAGAAGACTGTATATACTAGGAGAAGGCAGGCTCATCAACCTGGCGGCTGCCGAGGGTCATCCGGCTTCGGTCATGGATATGAGCTTTGCCAACCAGGCTCTCTGCCTGGAGCACCTGGTAAAATGCCGGGGTCTGGCACCCGGTGTCTACTCAGTGCCGGAAAATATCGACAGGGAAATTGCCCGCCTGAAGCTGAAAGCGCTTGGAGTGGACATAGACACCCTGACCCCCCAACAGAGTAAATACCTGCAAAGCTGGCAGGAAGGAACATAGGAGGACCCATGACAAGCACTTTCAAGAATTCACCCCGCTACCTGCTGACGTCGGAATCGGTAGCCGAAGGCCACCCGGACAAACTGTGTGACCAGGTATCCGATGCCATCCTGGATGCAATAATGGCAAAGGACCCGCTGGCCAGGGTCGCCTGCGAAACTGCTGTCACCAACGGACTGATCGTGATAATGGGAGAAATTACCACCTCATGCTACGTGGATGTAGCCAAGATTGCACGCAGCGTGATCCGCGATATCGGCTATACTCAACCCGAATACGGTTTCCACCACGAAACCTGCGGCGTGATAGTTTCTATCAACGAACAGTCTCCCGATATCGCCCGGGGAGTGAACTGTTCCCGGGAAGCCAGAGAGGAAGACAAAAAAGACGACCTGGACCTGATCGGCGCCGGCGATCAGGGTATGATGGTCGGTTTTGCCTGCAACGAAACGCCGGAGCTGATGCCGCTGCCCATTTCGCTGGCCCACAAACTGTGCCGGCGCCTGGCTGAAGTCAGGAAAAACGACACCCTGCCGTATCTGCGGCCGGACGGCAAATCCCAGGTAACCATTGAATACGCCAACGGTGCGCCCAGGCGCATAGATAATGTAGTTATCGGTGCCCAGCACGACCCGGAAATAACCCACAGCCTTATCAGCGGGGATATCATCCGTGAAGTCATCGACCCGGTACTGCCGCCCGGACTGCTGGATTCGTCCACCCGGTACCTGGTTAACGCTACCGGCCGGTTTGCCGTAGGCGGCCCGGTTTCCGATACCGGCTTCACCGGACGTAAAATAATAGTCGATACCTACGGTGGCATAGCCCGGCATGGCGGCGGCGCATTTTCCGGCAAGGATCCGACCAAGGTAGACCGTTCCGGTTCGTATATGGCGCGTTACGTAGCCAAAAACCTGGTTGCGGCCGGTCTGGCGGAAAGGCTCGAGATCCAGATTGCCTACGCCATAGGGGTAGCCCGGCCTCTCTCGGTGTCTATCGAAGCTTTCGGCACGGCCAGAATCGACAATGAGCTTATGTTGAAACTGATTCACAAGCACTTTGATTTCAGGCCCGGAGCGATAATCAACAACCTGAACCTGAGACGTCCCATATACCGGCAGGTGGCCTGTTTCGGCCACTTCGGCCGCACCGATATCGATCTCCCCTGGGAAAAAACGGACAAGGCCGATATCCTGAGGCGGGAAGGCCTGGGGCAGGCGTGACAATATAAAAATGGACGACACCAAAAGTTCCGTCATAAGATTCGGCACTGATGGATGGCGTGGCATAATCGCCGAAGATTTTACCTTCGAAAATGTAAGGTTGTGCTCCCAGGCTACGGCTGATTTCATCAAGAGGCTGGAAAAGCCAGACCCGCTGGTGGTTATCGGCTATGATACGCGCTTTGCTTCCGCCGACTTCGCCCGCGCTGTTGCCGAGGTAATGGCGGGCAACGGTATCCGGGTGCTCATCAACTCTTCGCCCTGCCCGACACCGGTGGTCAGCCATGCCACCGCAATCCGGCAGGCTTCGGCCGGTATAGTGATTACCGCCAGCCACAATCCCGGCAACTGGAACGGTTTCAAAATCAAATCCGAAGACGGCTCCTCCGCCCCGGAGCATATAATAAGCGCAATAGAAGCCGGAATCGAAAACCTGGACCAGGCTGATATCCGCAGGCTTGACTTTGAATGCGGGCTTGACAGCGGCATAATCCAGAAAACCGACTTTACACCGCAGTACCTGGAAAAGCTCGGCAGCCTGGTCGACATACAGCGGCTTAAAAAGGCGCCGTTGAAGGTGGTCTTCGATGCCATGTTCGGTGCCGGTTCGGGCTATCTGTCACGCATGCTTGAAGGCGGGCAGCTGGGAGTTATTGAAATCAACGCCAGTCTGAATCCGGCTTTCCCCGGCATAAAGCAGCCGGAACCTATCGGCCCCAACCTTAAAAAGCTGGCCGCGGCGGTAAGGGAAACCGGCGCCGGAGCCGGCCTGGCTACCGATGGTGATGCTGACAGGCTGGGAGTAATCGACGAGACCGGCCGGTTTTTGAATACTCTCCAGGTTTATTCCCTGCTGGTGCTGTACCTGCTGGAAATAAGAGGCCAGCGGGGAGCCATAGTCAAAACAATCACCTCTTCGGCGATGATACAGCGCCTCGGGGAGATCTACAACGTGCCCGTTTACGAAGTCCCGGTGGGCTTCAAATACGTTGCCCCGGCCATGATAGAACGGGATGCTCTGGCGGGAGGGGAAGAAAGCGGCGGTTATGGTTACCGGGGGCACATACCCGAGCGGGACGGCCTGCTTTCGGGGCTGTTTTTTTTGGACTACATGGTCAAGACCGGCAAGAGCCCTTCTCAACTGGTAGATTACCTTTACAGCATCGTCGGGCCCCACTATTATGAACGGGCCGATTTTGAGTTCCCTGCGGAAAAAAGAGAGCATATTGTAAACAGAGTTTCGAATTTCAAAGCCCAAAGCATTTGCGGCCAGCGCGTAACCGGAATCGATACTTTCGATGGTTTTCGCTATACTTTAAGCGACCGGTCCTGGGTACTTATACGCTTTTCCGGTACCGAACCACTTCTGCGCCTGTACGCTGAAAGCTTTAGCCCGGAACAGGTAGCCAGGCTTCTGGATAAAGGCAAGGAAATCGCCGGTTTTTAAGGAGAAAGCTTTGATTACCAGGGAGCCGGAAAAAATCATCAAACCATGGGGGTACGAACTGCTGTACGCCCTTAGCGGCAGTTATGCCGGCAAGGTTATATTTGTCAGGCAAAACCACCGCCTCAGCCTGCAGTATCACCAGACGAAGGAAGAAACCATGTACTTCCAGTCGGGGCGCGCCCTGGTTGAAACCGGCCCCCGGGCAAACATGCTGGCGGAAAGCATTCTGGAAGCCGGCCAGAGCCTGCATCTGCCGGCAGGGACATGCCACCGCATAAAGGCCCTTGAAGACACGGTAATCCTCGAGGTTTCGACTCCGCAGCTGGATGATGTCGTCCGGTTGGACGACGATTACGGGAGAACCGGCCAATGAACCCGGCCGACCCTTATGGCCTGGAGAACGTCGAGGCCGAAATCGTGCAGATCATTGCCGGACAGCACCCGCGCGAACTCTCCCTTTGCCAGCAGCTCATCAACAGCTACCTGAACGGTTTCAAAACACTACCCGACATCAACGACACCTCCGGCTTGAAAACAGTCCTCCTGCTGCTGACCACCCGGGGGTTCAACTCCCTGTGGTGCTCCTTCAACCTGCTGAAAAGAGGTTACTATTCGCAGTCGATTATCCTGACTCGCTCCTCCCTTGAAGACTGGCTTACCGGCGAAGACTGCCGCACCAATCCCGAAACACTCCGGCTGCTGCTGGAGGGCAAGGACGAGTTCTGGAAGCGGGAGTTCAAATTTCACCAGATGGCCAAACGCCTGCCGGAGCAGATAGAAGATTCTTGGAAATCCATTTATGATTCCGTTTCTTCCATTGCACACCCGCGTACTCCCTCGCTGGCTATGCTTTTTGCACCGAACAAGGGGATACGCCTGGGTTGTTACTATGACAAATACCATTTCCTCAGGGCTTACCAGGTATGGCTGGTAGCTATTTCACTGCTGCCCGAAGCTCTTTACAATATCATGGAGTCCGAAGCAGACGACTGGTGGCAGACTTATTCCCCGCTGTATGCAACCACGCTGCCGGAAATCGAACGGGTAAAAGAGCAGCTGGACTCCTGGAACACCTAGCCCGGAAGAATAAAAAAGCCGCAGGTTTGTCCTGCGGCTTTTAATACCTGGTTGAAAACTTAACGCTTGGTGTACTGAGGAGCCTTGCGAGCCCTTTTCAGGCCGGGTTTCTTGCGTTCCTTGATTCTGGGGTCCCGGGTAAGCAGGCCGCCTTCTCTCAATTCATGATGAAACTTTTCATCGATCTCGGCAAGAGCCCGGGCTATGCCGTGACGGATAGCTTCACACTGACCGGTAATGCCGCCGCCGTTCACCTTGATGACTGCGTCGTATTTTCCCATGGTGCCGGTAATTTCAAACGGTTTTAAGATCGTCTGGCGGTAAAGGACCCGGTTAAACCTTTCTTCGTAGGGCTGTCCGTCAACCAGGATAGCACCGTTGCCTTTGAAAAGTTTAACCTGGGCTATGGCGGTTTTGCGCCTGCCGGTGCCGTGTAAATACTCTTTTTGTTTTTCTATCATCTATTCCCTCTCACGGTTTAAACCTGATCCTGGCCGGAAGCAGGTACCTGCGCGGTATGCGGGTGCTCGGCTCCCGGATAAATCCTCAATTTTCCAATCATGGCTTTGCCCAGTTTATTCTGCGGCAACATGCCTTTTACGGCATGTTCAATGGCTTTTTCCGGTTTGACAGCCATTATCTTTTGGAGGTTCTCCGCTTTGAACCCTCCCGGGTAACCGGAATGGCGGTAATAATATTTGTCCTGCAATTTATTGCCGGTTACCTTTATCTTCCCGGCATTTATTACAATTACATTATCACCCACATCCAGGTGCCGGGCAAATTTGACCTTGCCCTTGCCCATGAGCAGGCAGGCGACTTCGGTTGCCAGGTCGCCCAGTACGCGCCCCTCAGCATCGACTACATGCCAGTCCCGCTCGATATCTGCGGCTTTGACCGAATAAGTTTTCATTCCAGACTCTCTTCCTTTAATTCCCTAGCATAGTTAACCCGGTACAATATCAGTCCCCTGGCCGGAGCGGTGGGTTGAGCCAGCCCCGGTCTGGCAGCTTCCATTATACCTTTAAATTCATCCACCGTCATCCGTCCCCGGCCTACTTTTATCAGCATGCCGACCGTGTTGCGTACCTGATGAGGCAGAAACGCGTTTGCCTCTATGGTAACAACCACCCGGTCATCCCGGCGGCTGACTCCAGCCGCTCCGACTCTTCTTACCGTCGAACCCATCGGGCCCATCGGTGTCGCAAACGAAGCAAAATCATGCCGGCCAATCAGGCAGCGGCAGGCAAGATTCATTTTCTCTGCGTCCAGTATGCCGGCAACCCGCAGGCAGGTAGCCTGGTACAGGGGCGAACGGCTTGCCCGGTTTAAAATATTATACCGGTACTGCCGGCTTACCGCCAGGCGCCTTACATCAAAATCCCGGCTGGTGCAATAGGCTTCTTTAACCGCAATATCGGCCGGAAGATAGTGATTTAAACCACCGATATAATCCCGGGAATTAAGCCCGGAACCGGTACAGAAAGAAACCACCTGCCCCAGGGCATGTACTCCGCTGTCAGTCCGGCTGGAGCCGTATATCCGGCAAAACCGGCCGGTCAACTTCTGTAAAGCCGTTTCCAGCTCCGCCTGTATGGTGGGTACGTTGCTTTGCAACTGGAAACCGGCATACCGGGTCCCGTCATACTCAACCACCAGCACGAACTGCTTATCCGCTGCACAGGTCAACCTTTCAGGGGTTACATCCATAAGCAAACTATTGTTGCCCGGATAATCCAGGCTATGTAAAAGAACAAATATTACTGAACGAGTTCTATCCTGGCCATGGGCGCACCGTCACCCAGCCGCATCCCCAGTTTGGTAATGCGGGTGTATCCTCCCGGGCGTTCGGCGTACTGCTTGGCCAGGTCGGAAAACAGCTTGTCAACCACCTTGTCATCATAAATATAGGCCAGAGCGCGCCGGCGTGAAGCCAGCGTGCCGTTCTTGCCCATAGTTATAAAACGTTCAGCGATTGGACGCACTTCCTTTGCTTTGGCCAGCGTGGTATCCACCTTGCCGTAATCCAGCAAATCGGTTACCAGTTTTCTGAAAAGCGCTTTGCGCTGTCCGGAATCCCGGCCAAATTTTCTGCCGTCAACTTTGTGTCTCATATAACTGTCACCTTACGAAGTAATAACTATTCTTCAGTTTCCGCCGGTTCCTCTTCCGCCCCGTCCGTTTCCGCCTCGAGGTCAGTTTCGCCGGTAAAAGATTCACCGGCATTTTTTCTGAGCCCGCTGCCAGCCCCGAGCACCAGCCCCATCTCTTTGAGCTTTTCTTCCACCTCATGCCGGGATTTCGAACCGAAATTCCTCAGCGAAGCTACCTCATCTTCACTCATGGTAATGAGCTCGCCAACGGTGTTTATGTCTCCCCTCTTCAAACAGTTCAGAGCGCGCACCGAAAAATCGAGCTGTTCTATGGGCATATTATAAATGTCCGGCGGAATGGTAGCCCGGAATGCGCGGATTTCCTGTTCTACCAGCGAAGTAGCTCCGTACTCTACGAACGGCTCAAGCTGGCTCTTCAATATGCCTGCCGACATGCTGATCGCCGCAGCCGGGGAAAGGGTTCCATCTGTCCACACCTCGAGGTGCAGCCTTTCCTGGCTGGTTTCCCGGCCGACATGCATGGGTTCGGTGGTGAAATTGGCCTTCCGGACCGGGCTGAAGATGGCATCTACGGGTATGGTTCCCACCGGTAATTCATCCTGGGTTTCGCCGGCTTTGTAACCGATGCCAAGATCAACCGTCAACTCGATGTACAGATTGCCTTCAGCAGAATCGATGGTTGCCAGGCATAAATCCGGATTTACAATTTCGAAATCGATGTTCTTTTCGATATCGGAAGCCAGGACCTTGCCCTCGCCCTGCTTGGAAAGAACAAGTTTGCCCGGCTGGCCGGAGAGAGGCTTCAGCCGCAGTTCCTTGATATTCAACAGCAGTTCCAGCACATCTTCTTTAACAAACGGAAGGGGCGAAAATTCGTGGTGTATCCCGTCTATCCAAACCTGGGTAACAGCCGCTCCGGGTAAATAACGCAGCATAATCCGTCTGAGCGAGTTGCCCATGGTCACGCCGAAACCCTTTTCCAGTGGTTCGGCAATAAAGTGCCCGTAATTCGGGCTTTCTTTAATACATTCTATTTTTGGTACTACCAGACTAGCCAACCGCAAACCTCCTTATACCGGCTAACGGGAGTAATATTCTACTACAGCCGCCGTATCGTAACGGATGCCGACGTCTTCCGGTGTCGGCAACGCTGCCACTTTCCCTTCCATTTTGGCCTTATCGACGCTAAGCCATTGAGGTATGGCTTTGCTGCCGATACTTTCTGAAAGCAGCTTGTAATAATTCGACTTCTGGCTGCCTTCCCGCCAGCTTATCGTATCCCCCTCCTGGACCAGACATGAGGGGATATCGGTTTTCTTTCCGTTGAGAACGATATGGCCGTGTCTTACGATTTGCCTGGCCTGTGACAGGGAATCGGCAAAACCAAGGCGGAATACCGCATTGTCGAGCCTTCTCTCCAGCAGCACGATCAGGTTATCGCCGGTCACGCCCGGCTGCCGGTTGGCCTCGGCAAAGAAACGGCGCAACTGCTTTTCCATAAGGCCGTAACTGAAACGGACCTTCTGTTTCTCCCGGAGCTGAACGCCGCGGTCGGAAAGACGCCGGCGGCGGCCCAGCTGAGGCCCCGGGGGTTTGGGCCTTTTGTCAAAAATACACCGGGTAAGGCATTTATCGCCTTTTAACATCAGTTTTTCACCGCTGCGCCGGCAAAGGCGGCAGCGGGCTTCGGTATACCTCGCCATTAGACCCTCCTCCTTTTACGCGGCCGGCATCCGTTATGAGGAATGGGAGTAACGTCGCGGATGCTGGCTACGTTCAACCCCGTACTCTGCAATGAACGTATAGCCGCTTCACGCCCGCTGCCCGGGCCTTTCACGTATACATGTATCTCCCTCAGGCCATGCTCGATACCTTTTTTGGCCGCATTGGCTGCTGCCAGTTGAGCGGCGTAGGGCGTGCTTTTACGCGAACCCTTGAAACCGGCGGTACCGGCGCTGGCCGAGGCGATTACATTGCCCTGAGGGTCAGTCAGGGTGATAATGGTGTTATTGAAAGTCGCCTGAATATAAGCCCGCCCCTGGGGTATATTCTTACGCTCTTTCTTGCGAACACGGGTACGTTTTTTAACCATATTCTCTCCTAGTTAGCCTTTACTTCTTAGCCATACCGCGCTTCTGGCCTCTGCCGGCAACGGTCTTGCGTTCACCACGCCGGGTGCGCGCATTGGTGCGGGTTCTCTGGCCGCGCGCGGGTAAGTTCCTTCGGTGCCGCATACCGCGGTAACTACCGATATCCATCAATCTTTTTATGTTGAGAGTGTTTTCCTTGCGCAGGTCACCCTCGACTTTAAAGCCTTTGGCAATTACTTCCCTGAGGCGATTAACTTCATCTTCGGTGAGACTGCTGACTACCTTGGTCGGCTCGATACCGACATCATCCAGTATTTTCAAACTGGTAGTCCGGCCCAAACCGTATATATACTGCAGTGCCACCCAGACCTGTTTCGCTTTCGGGATATCAACTCCGGCAATACGTGCCATTAAAGCCTCCTCTTAAACTAACCTTGACGCTGCTTGTGCTTGGGGTTGGTGCATATAACGCGAACGACCCCGTGGCGCCTTATTACTTTACACTTATCGCAGACCTTTTTTACCGATGCCTTGACCTTCATTACACTCTTCCCAAATAACTTATTTTAAACGATATGTAATTCTACCACGGGTTAGATCGTAAGGTGAAAGCTCCACCAGGACCTTGTCACCGGGCAGTATCCGTATGTAATGCACTCTCAACTTGCCGGAAATATGCGCCAGGACCACGTGCCCATTGGCCAGTTCCACCCGAAAGGTGGCATTGGCCAGGGCTTCCTGAACTACGCCTTCTACTTCTATTGCTTCTTTTTTTGCCATCTCTATTAAACTGCCGTCAATATTTCGGCTTCGCCATCGGTTATGGCGATGGTATGCTCAAAATGAGCCGCCAGGCTGCCATCAGCAGTATAAACTACCCAATGGTCGTTGCCAAGCCGTGTACGCCAGCCTCCGGCCGTGACCATTGGCTCCAGAGCCAGGGTCATGCCCCGTTTCAGCGTTTGCCCGGTGCCCGCCAGACCGAAATTGGGCACCTGCGGGTCCTCGTGCATATCCCGGCCGATACCATGGCCGGTGTATTCCCTGACTACGGAATACCCCCTGCTTTCGACATACTGCTGAATTTCAGCCGAAATATCGCCTATTTTACCGCCCTGCCGGGCGGCGCTTATCCCGGCAGCCAGTGACTCCCGGGTGACCCGGATAAGGTCGGCGGCGGCCGGTGCAACCTCACCGACGGCTACGGTAAGGGCCGTATCCCCTTGATAACCGTCGATTTCGAGTCCAAAATCTAAGGATACTATGTCGCCTTCTTTAATAACCCTGTCCCCGGGTATTCCGTGCACTATCTCGTTGTTAATTGATACACACACACAAGCCGGAAAGCCCTGATACCCCTTAAAGGTAGGCCTGCCTCCGTGACTGGCAGCTTCCTGGCTGGCGATGGCGTCAAGATCGCGGGTTTTTACCCCGGGTTTTACGCTTTTTGCCAGTATATCCAGGACGCTGCCGGTAGCTTTGCCGGCACGGCGCATCAACTCCAGTTCCCGGCTGGATTTAATTATTATGGCCACCATCAAACCCCAGCGCCCGGATTATGCGTCCGGTCACTTCTTCCACGCCGCCCTCACCCTCGACCTCTACCAGCTTTTTCTGTTTCCGGTAATAATCCACCAGCGGCGCCGTTTCGGCAAAATATACCTGAAGGCGCCGTGTTACCGTTTCGGGATTGTCATCAGGCCGCTGGTAAAGCTCCCCGCTGCAGGCCGGGCACTGCCCCACCGCTTCGGTTTCCCGCAGGTCCATCGAGTATGGAGCCTGGCATTCCCGGCACAGCCAGCGGCTGGACAAACGCCGTACCAGTTCCGGCTGGCCGACCAGGATATTCACTACCCGGTCTATGGCTTTATTCTGTTGTTCAAGAGCCTCATCCAGGGCAACTGCCTGAATATAATTTCGAGGGAAACCATCCAGAACTACTCCCCCGCCATCAAGCTGATTCGACAGTCGCTCGAGAATCACCTTAATCGTTATATTATCCGGAACAAGCACCCCCTGTTCCATGAAAGCCTTTACTTCGGTTCCCAGCCGGTCTCCCCGTTTTACGGCCTGACGGAACAGGTCTCCCGGTGCGATATGCTCGAGGCCCAGTTCCTCAGCCACGCGTTCCGCCTGGGTTCCTTTGCCTGCCCCCGGAGGGCCCATAAATACTATGTACATGCTTAACCGGGTCCCCGCCCTATTTTATGAAGCCTTCATACCGGCGCATTGCCAGCTGGGCTTCGAGCTGTTTCATGGTATCGAGCACAACGCCGACCACGATAAGCATGCCAAAGCTGGACAACTGCAATACCTGTACATTGGTAATTTGCTGGGCTATTACGGGGATAACAGCAATGAAAGCCAGAAACAGTGCGCCGGCCCAGGTTATGCGGTTTATCACACCGTTCAAATATTTCTCGGTCTGTTTGCCGGGCCTTACCCCCGGAATAAAGCCTCCCTGCCTTTGCAGTGTGCCGGGTAAATCCTGCTGCTGGAATATAACCATGGTATAGAAGAAAGCAAAGAAGACCACCAGCAGGAAATTCAGCCCCCAGTATATCAAACCTTCGGGCATGGCGGCATTGGCACTGAATATATTTACGATATGGTTGGCGAAATTGGGGTCCTCCCCGGCGGGATTGGCAAAATAACTGGCTATGATGCCGGGGAACATCACAAAAGCCATGGCAAAGATAAGCGGAATCATTCCGGCGGTGTTTACCCTTAAGGGGATATACGTGGAGCCGGACTGACGGTACATACGGCCGCCCTTGATAATGCTCTTGGCATACTGAACCGGAATGCGCCGGTGGGCTTCGGTGAAGATAACGATGAGGATCGTGGTGGCCAGGGCGATTATGACAAACGCCGCCAGCCCCAGTACCTGCCCCTGTTCACCGGCCAGAAGGCCCCGGCCTACCATATCCGGAATCCCGGAAATGATGCCGGCAAATATAATAATGGAAATTCCATTGCCGATACCGTACTGGGTAATCTGCTCGCCCAGCCATACCAGGAACAGGGTACCGGCGACCATGGCAATAATAATTGAAACCGTTGTCAGGGCGTCGGTGGCAGCTACCGCACCGTTGGACTGCAGAAGCATAAGCTGCCCGTAACCGGCGAATGCAGCCAGGGGCACTGTCAGCCAGTGGGTATACAGGTTGATTTTATTACGCCCCGCTTCCCCTTCCTTGGCAAGAGCCTGCAGCCTGGGTATAACCGGAGTCATCAACTGCATTACGATGGTCGATGTAATATACGGATATACACCCATAGCGGCTACCGAGAAATTGCGCATAGCCCCGCCGCTGAAAAGGTCGAACATGCCCAGCAGAGCGTTGGACTGGAAAAACTCGGCCAGTACCTCCGCATCCACCCCCGGAATGGGGACGTGCGCAATCAGCCGGAACACCAGCAGAGCTCCGAATACAACCAGCAGCCGCCGGCGCAAATCCGGCAGGCTAAAAGCATCAATCATGGCCTGTAATAAGCGTGGCCTAGATTGCACTTGAGCCAAATGCGACCTCCTCTATCCTGCCGCCGGCAGCTTCAACCTTGGCCCTGGCAGATTCGGAATATTTGTTCACGCTGATTGTCAGGGGCTTGTCAATATTCCCGGTACCCAATATTTTTACCGGTTTGGCCAGAGTTTTAACCAGTTTGAATTGATGCAGCAACTCTACAGTAACCTCGGTATCGGGTTCGAAGATGTTCAGTTCCTCGATGTTGACCAGGCTGTATTCGGTTTTGAATATGTTGGTAAAACCTCTTTTACGCGGCAGCCGCTTGATAATGGGCAGCTGACCGCCTTCAAAACCGGGGCGTATATTACAGCCGGCTCGGGCTTTCTGCCCCTTGAGGCCCCGGCATGAATAACTGCCATGGCCGCTGGCGTTCCCGCGGCCGACACGCTTCCTGTCTTTTTTCGAGCCGGGGGCCGGCGCTAATTCATATACCTTCACTAGCTCGCCTCCTCTATGGTCACCAGGTGCCTTACCTTTATTATCATTCCCCGCAGGGACTCGGAGTCGTCCTTAACCACGGTCTGGTGCAGTTTTCTTAATCCCATCGATTTCAGCGTAGCGCGCTGGTCATCCGGGTATCCGATAGGACTCTTGGAGCAGGTTATACGCAGTTTAGCCATTGGCCGCGGCCTCCGTTTCTAGCGGTATACCCTTACGCCGGGCGATCTCGCGCCTGGGATCTTTAAGCTGAGTCAGAGCGTATACCGTAGCCTTGGCGACGTTAATCGGGTTCGAACTGCCCAGAGACTTGGAAAGTACGTCCTTGACCCCGGCAGCTTCCACCACGGCCCGGACGGCCCCCCCGGCGATTATTCCGGTACCCGGAGAAGCCGGTTTCAAAAATACCACGCTGGCACCCAGTTTAACAGTTGCCTGGCTGGGTATAGTCGTCCCCTTCAACTCAACCTTGACGATATTTTTTCTGGCATAAGCTCCGGCTTTAGCAATAGCCGCCGGGACTTCGTTGGATTTGGCCAGACCGATACCGACATGCCCGGCACCGTCCCCAACCACAACCAGTGCGTTGAAGCGCATGCGTTTGCCGCCTTTTACCACCTTGGATACCCGGTTCAGAGCTATGAGCTTTTCGTTCAATACCAGCTCATCGGGGTTAATTCTGATTACTCGTGCTTCCTTTTTACTCACTCCACGCTCCCTTAGAACTTAAGTCCCGCTTTGCGGGCAGCTTCTGCCAGGGCTTTAACCCTGCCGTGGTACCGGTAGCCTCCCCGGTCAAACACAGCTTCGCTGATCCCTATTTCCCTGGCTTTCAGCGCGATAAGCTCGCCGATTACTTCCGCGTGGGAGCTTTTCGCTTTGCCTTCCAGCCTGGATTTTACCGACGGGTCAAGGGTCGAGGCAGCCGCCAGAGTATGGCCGGCGCCGTCATCGATCAGCTGTACATATATATGGCTAAGGCTGCGAAACACTGCCAGCCTTGGCCGTGATAAACTTCCCGTTACCTTTTTGCGTACCCTAACATGCCGCATGATCCTGGCAGCTCGAGCATTAGTATTTGCCATTATTTTTTACCCCCTACAGCTTTGCCGGCTTTACCCGGTTTTATGCGTACTTTCTCACCGGCATAACGTACGCCTTTGCCTTTGTAAGCATCCGGGGGACGCGATTTCTTTATTTCAGCGGCAACTTTGCCGACTTTCTCCTTGTCGATACCGCTGACTTTGACCTTGTTGGCGGCTTCAACGGTAAAGACAATGCCCCCTTCGGGTTCGAATTCAACCGTGTGGGAAAACCCGAGTTTCAGAACCAGTTTTTCACCGGTTTTTTCTGCCCGGTAGCCAACACCTACAATTTCCAGGTCCTTGTCGAAACCGCGACTGACGCCTTCCACCATGTTGGCGATCAGCGCCCGGGTCAAACCATGCTGGGCGCGATGCTCGCGGGCATCGCTCGGCCGGCTGACCTTAATGGCACCGTCTTCGAGCTTAACTGACATTTCCGGATTTACCCTGCGCGAAAGCTCTCCCCTGGGACCTTTCACCAGGATCAGGCTGTCTTTAATTTCAACCGTTACCCCTTGCGGCACGGTTATTGGCATTCTTCCGATTCTAGACATTACTTAAGACCTCAGTTTATACTACCAGATATACCCTAATAACTCTCCGCCGATTCTGGCACGGTAAGCCTGCCGGCCGGTCATAATCCCTTTCGAGGTTGAGATAATTGCAATCCCGGCTCCGCCGTAAACCCGTGGTATCTCGGTTGAAGGCACGTATACCCTCAAGCCGGGTTTGCTGACCCTTTTCAGGCCATTAATAAACGGGCGCCTGACCTCATCATAGCGCAGCGAAACATTGATGCGCCGCTGCGTCTTTTCGCCTTCCATCTGATAGCCGGCGATAAAGCCTTCATCTTTGAGAATCCTGGCAATTGACTCTTTCATTTTCGAAGCCGGTATGGCTACGGTCTCGTGCTGCGCCATAACGGCATTACGGATACGGGTAAGCATATCGCTAATTGGATCAGATATTGTCATGCATTTACTCCCTGCTACCAGCTCGCCTTAGTAACCCCGGGGACCAAACCCCTGGAAGCCATTTCCCTGAAGCATATACGGCACAGTCCGAAGGCCCTGATGTATCCTCTGGGCCGGCCGCATTTCATGCAGCGGTAATAACTCCGGGATTTATACTTGGGCCGCCGCTGGGCTTTTATTATCATTGATTTTTTAGCCATGTTATCTCCTTAACTCCGGCTGAAAGGCATGCCCAGAAGTTCCAGAAGCCGCCTGCCCTCTGCATCCGTCCGGGCGGTAGTGACGACGGTGACTTCCAGGCCCCTTAATTTATCTATTTTGTCGAAATCGATTTCAGGAAACATTACCTGTTCTTTAAAACCCAGCGTATAGTTGCCTGCTCCATCGAAGGCGTCCGGGTTAACTCCGTGAAAGTCACGAATTCTGGGAAGCACCACGTTAATCAGCTTGTCCAGGAACTCGTGCATACGGCGCCCGCGCAGGGTTACCTTCAATCCTACGGGCATGCCTTCCCTCAACTTAAAGGCTGAGATGGAACGCTTGGACCGGGTGGTTACCGGGTGCTGGCCGCTGATGGCTGCCAGGTCGGCCTCGGCAGCTTCCAGTGACTTGGCGTTCTGCACAGCCTCGCCTATACCGATGTTCAACACCACCTTTACCAGGCGGGGTATTTCCATTACATTCCGGTAACCGAATTCTTTCATCAGCTCCGGTGCTGCTTCTGTAGCGTATCGCTCCTTTAAAGCCAACATTTAATCCACAACCTCTTTGCATGATTTGCAGTAACGCACCTTTTTGCCGTCTTCAAGGGTGCGGTAACCCAGACGCGCCGGCTTGTGGCATTTGTCGCAAAGGTACATCACGTTGGAGATCTCCAGCGGGGCTTCACGTTCGATTATACCCGCCTGCCTGGCCTGCTTGGTAGGCCGCGCGTTCTTCTTGATCAGATTTACACCATCGACCAGAAGCGCCGCATCGGCGTTAAGCACCTGGCGCACCTTTCCTTTTTTCCCCTTGTCTTTGCCGGCTATTACCAGCACAGTATCATTCTTTTTGATCTTCATCGTACTACCTAAATTACCTCCGGTGCCAGTGAAAGAATTTTGGTATAATCTTTCTCGCGCAGCTCGCGGGCAACCGGGCCGAATATTCGGGTCCCCTTCGGATTGTTCTTGTCGGTAAGGATTACGGCTGCATTCTCGTCAAAACGTATGTAAGAGCCGTCATAGCGCCGGTAGGGCTCGGTAACGCGGACTACCACCGCGCGTACAACCTCTCCCTTTTTGACCGAAGAATCCGGTATGGCTTTTTTTACCGAAGCAACTATTATATCACCTACGCGGGCGCAACGCTTGCCGGACCCGCCGGGGACGTTTATGCACATTATCTGCCGCGCCCCGGTATTGTCGGCGACCTTGAGACGTGTCTGCGGCTGTATCATCTATTTTGCCTCTTCCGTGTCGGAAACAAGTTCCTCTTCTTTTAGCTCAACTACTTCCTTACGGGTTATAATCTCCAGAACGCGCCAGCGTTTTTCCTTGGAAAGAGGCCGGGTTTCAACGATCTTGACCTTGTCTCCCGGCTGGCACTCGTTCTGTTCGTCATGAACCTTGTATTTCATCACCCGGCGAAAAGTCTTGCGATAAAGCCGGTGGCGCTTCAGTACTTCGACACCAACAATAGCCGTTTTATCCATCTTGCGGCTGATAACAAAACCTATTCTTGTTTTACGATTGGTTTCCATATTCCTACTCTATACCCAGCTCTCTCTGCCTTTTTGCCGTTCTGAGCCGGGCTATCTCCTTTTTTATCTTGCTGATGTCTTTGGGGCTCTTGAGCTGGCGAGTGGCTGCCTTGAAACGCATGTCCAGCAGTTCCTTCTGCGCCTCGTCGAGCCGTTTCAACAGTTCCGCATCGGTCAGTTCTCTGGGTTTAATTGCCACCTGCAACCGCCTCCTTCGCTTCTTCGCTTGCCTCCTGGGCGCGCCATATGAACTGGGTCTGTAGCGGCAGTTTGTGGCTGGCCAGGCGCATGGCTTCCTTGGCCTGGTCGAACGTTATCCCGCTGAGTTCGAATATTATGCGTCCGCGCTTCACCACGGCCACCCAGTGATCCATCGGGCCTTTGCCGGAACCCATTCTGGTTTCAGCAGGTTTTTTGGTTACCGGATGATCCGGAAATACCCGAATCCAGATTTTACCGCCACGGCGGATATAGTGGACGATGGCCCTTCTGGCCGATTCTATCTGTCTGGAGGTTATCCATGCAGAACCGGTTGCCTGCAGGGCGAAATCGCCGAACTCTATACTGGCGCCGGCCTGGGCCATGCCCCGCCGGTGCCCCTTATGAGATTTACGGAATTTAACTCTCTTGGGTTGAAGCATCGTGCTTTTCCTCTACTACTTTTGCCTTTCTTTTCCGGGTTGGTGCTTTATCGGGTTCAGCGGCTGTTTCAACCGAGCTGTCAGCACCTGCTTCTTCTTTGACCTTTTTGGCCCGGGTAACTTTCTTGACCGGAGATGCCTTCCCGGCGGGCGCAGCTTCAGGTTCAACTTCGCCGGCAGCTGCCTTGCCGGTTGCTGTTTTTTTGGTTTTCCTGACAGCTTCTGCTGCCTGGGCGGGCGCCTCTTCGGCAACCGGTTCAACCCTGGTCTTGCGAGGGACCTTTGTTGCTGTCTCCGGTTTCTCTTCGGCTGCCGGGGCTGCTTCGGCTGCCTTGACTGCTGCGGGTTCGGACCCGGTACCGGGTTCAACGGCAGCCGGTGCCGGCGCCGGTGCCGCCATTTCAGCAGCGGCTGCTTCCGCTTCCTGCTCGGGAAGAATGTCGCCGCGGTACAACCAAACCTTGATTCCAATACGGCCCATTACGGTATGGGCTTCGGTGAAACCATAATCTACATCAGCCCGGATGGTATGCAGCGGTACCCTGCCCTGGTGCATAACCTGGCTGCGGGCAATTTCTACCCCGCCCAGCCTGCCTGCCAGGTTGATTTTAATCCCCTGGGCGCCGGCTTGCATGCTGCGGAACAAAGCCTGTTTCATGGCACGGCGGTAGGCTACACGGCGTTCGATCTGCTCAGCCAGCGACCTGGCGACCAGGTAAGCGTCCATTTCCGGTTGACGGATTTCCTGCACATTAAGCTGCAGTTTTTTCCCGATCAGCTCTTCGAGGCTGCGCCGGGTTTCGTCCACCCTCTGGCCGCCACGCCCGATAACAATACCCGGCCTGGCGGTATGTATGGTAACTATAATTTTGTTGGCAGGCCTTTCGATCTCTATAAGGGAGACACCGGCATCACCGTAGCGCGCGGTTATGGCCTTGCGCAATTTCATGTCTTCCTGGAGATATTCGACGTAATGCTTGTCGGTATACCATTTAGACTGCCAGTCGCGTACAATCCCAAGCCTGAACCCGATTGGGTGAACTTTGCGTCCCATTAAGCCTCCTGCTCGCTAACAACAACTGTTATATGGCTGGAGCGCTTGAGAATAGCTCCAGCACGGCCGCGTGATTTTGCTTTAAAACGCTTCATCATGCGCCCATCGTCAGCATATATTGTGACTATTTTTAATTCCGCCGGCTCCATCTGGTAATTGTGTTCGGCGTTAGCCATGGCCGAGCGTATTACCTGGGCTACCACCCTGGCATGCGGACTCGGCACAAATTTCAGCAGTTCAACAGCCTGCCCGGCAGGTTTACCCCGCACGTTGTTCAGTATCGGCCTTATTTTTCGTGCCGAAATTCCGGTATCCTTGACTACAGCTTTAACTCTCATAATTCAGTAACCTGATTATTTCTTACCTTTTTCCGATTTGGCGACATGGCCGCGGAAGGTTCGCGTGGGTGCAAACTCTCCCAGGCGATGCCCTACCATGTTTTCAGTTATAAAAATCGGCACGTGCCGGCGCCCATCATGTACTCCTACCGTCAGGCCTACCATATCGGGAACAATTGTCGACCACCTTGCCCATGTCTTGATGACTACTCGTTCCTTGGTATGGCCAACAGCAGCGACTTTTTTCATCAGTTTTTCATCAACTGCCGGACCCTTTTTTATTGACCTAGACATCTAATTATTTACCTCTCCGTTTGACGATAAGCCTGTCCGAAGACTTGTTCTTCCGGGTTTTATAACCCAGAGCCGGCTTGCCCCATGGTGTTTTCGGTCCCGGCATGCCTATCGGCGAGCGGCCTTCGCCACCGCCGTGGGGATGGTCCCGCGGGGTCATGGCCGAACCTCTGACTGCAGGCCTGATGCCCTTCCACCGTTTCCGTCCGGCTTTGCCCAGTTTGACATTCTGATGGTCGACGTTACCCACCTGGCCGATAGTAGCCATGCATTCGGCGCTTATTTTGCGCATTTCGCCGGAGGGCAGACGGATAAAAACGTAATCTCCTTCTTTGCCCATGAGTTGAGCGGCGACCCCGGCACTGCGTACCAGCTGTCCGCCCCGGCCGGGTATGAGTTCGATATTATGCACCATGGTGCCGGAGGGCATCGTTCCCATAGGCATGGAATTGCCGGTTTTGTATTCGGCGTCCGTACCGGCTTTAACCGTTTCGCCCACTTTCAGCCCGTTGGGTGCCAGGATATAACGCTTATCGCCATCGGCGTAAAATATCAGCGCCAGCCTGGCGGAGCGGTTCGGATCGTATTCGATAGCCGCGACTCTTCCCGGAACTCCGGCTTTATTACGCTTGAAATCGATGACGCGTATCATTCTCCGGGATCCACCACCACGATGGCGGACGGTCATTCTTCCCTGGTTGTTGCGGCCTGACTGCTTCTTGGCTGATTTTAAAAGGGCTTTCTCGGGTTTATCCTTGGTGATTTCCTCGTAATTCAGCAGGATGAGGCCCCTTCTTCCAGGGGATGTCGGCTTGTATGTTTTTAGTGCCATGTCTCTACTAAGCTCTCCTTACCTAAACACCTTCGAACAACTGGATGCTCTGGCCTTCCTGCAGGGTAACGACAGCCTTCTTCCAGGCGGGTTCCTGGAAAGTGCGCCGTCCCATCCTGCGCTGTTTGCCATGCATATTCATTACATTGACGCTGGTCACTTTTACATCGAATACCATTTCAACAGCCCGCTTGATTTCCCATTTGCTGGCTTTATCGGCAACCAGGAAACAGTATTTGCCTTCCTGCTGTAAAATAGTACCCTTTTCGGTAACCAGCGGTTTCTTCAATACTTGGTGGAGGTTCATTATTTCGCCTCCCGGCTGACTACTGAATCGCCCCACAGTGCTTCCACCTGGCGCAGGGCTGGCTCGGTAATCACTATTTTGTTGTATTTCATAACGTCGCCGACGTTGAGCTGCCTGGCCTGAATTGTCTTGACGTCCGGCAGGTTGCGTGCCGATTTGACGACATTCTCATCAGCCTGGTCCAGCGCAATCAGGGTAGTACCGTCTATCCCCAGGGCCCTGATTACCCCGGCCATGTCCTTTGTCCTGGGCGAGTCGAATTTAAGCTCTTCAAGGACCATAATTTCTTGTTCACCGGCTTTAGCCGAAAGTGCGCACCGTATCGCCAGCCGCCGCATTGCTCTGGGCATGGCCTGCCGGTAATCCCTTGGCTTAGGGCCGAAAACTACGCCCCCACCCCGGCGCAACGGCGACTTGATTGAGCCTGCCCTGGCATTGCCGGTGTGCTTTTGACGGAACAATTTCCGGGTACTGCCGGTCACTTCTCCACGGGTTTTGGCGCAGGCGGTACCCTGCCGCTGGTTGGCCTGATGCCTCACCAGGGCCTGATGCACCACGGCTTCGTTAAAGGCAACTGCGAAGACCTTATCGTCCAGGTCTATCTGCCCTTTGATTTCACCTGCCATATTGTATAGTGGAAGCTGCACCTTATTTACTCCTGTTAACCTTCTTGACTACAACCAGGCCCTTGGCCATTCCAGGCACGGCGCCTCTGACCATCAACAGGTTGCGTTCAGCGTCTGCTTTAATAACCTCGAGGTTTCGCACGGTAACCTGCGCCGTGCCCATGTGTCCGGCCATCTTCTTGCCTTTCAGCACCCGGCCGGGAGTGGTGCCGGAACCGATGGAACCGGGTGCCCTGTGCCGGTCGGATTGACCGTGGGTTTTGGGGCCGCCGGCAAAACCGTGGCGCTTTACCACTCCGGCAAAACCCCGCCCTTTGGATACACCCGTAATATCAACCTTGTCGCCGGCACTGAACATGGCAACATCTATACTGTCGCCTTCGGTTAAACCTTCGGCCGAATCAATGCGTATTTCCTTAAGATAACGTAGTTTGCCCATGTCTTTACAATGCCCCTGCACCGCCCGGGTGACCCGCCTGGCTTCGCCAAACCCAAGCTGGGCGGCATTGTAGCCGTCGTTTGCCTCGTTCTTCAACTGGACAACCTTGCAGGGCCCGGCTTCGATCAGCGTTACCGCCTCGGCCTTGCCGTTTTCGTTGAATATCTGGGTCATGCCCAGCTTGCGACCTAATATGCCTGTTAACATCAACTTAACCTTTTATAATTTAATATCGATACTGACCCCTGCCGGAAGATTCAGCTCGGTAAGAGAATCTACGGTTTTCGAGGTGGTTTCCATGATATCTATTAGCCGTTTGTGCGTCCTGATTTCGAAGTGCTCCTGAGAGTCTTTGTCGATAAACGGGGAGCGCATGACCGTATAGCGGTTCATACGCGTGGGCAAAGGTATCGGCCCGACGACGGTAGCCCCCGTCCGTTCCAAGGCGCCAACAATCTGCTGCGCCGCCTGGTCCAGGACCTTGTGGTCGAAAGCCTTGAGTTTGATTCTAATTTTTTGTTTTGCCATATTCTTTCCTGATCGCTTACTTTAACTGAGCCAGTACCGACTCCGGTACTTCCTGATATTCATGAAATTCAAGAGCGTATGTAGCCCGCCCCTGTGTTATGGACCTTAATATGGTGGCATAACCGAAGGTTTCTGCCAGAGGCACCAGCGCTTTAACGGTTACGGTATCGCCAGTGGTATCAATCCCCTGTATCTGGCCCCGCCGGGAGTTCAAATCACCAATTATATCACCTAAGAAGCCTTCAGGGCTAACCACTTCCATTTTCATTACCGGTTCAAGCACCACGGTGCCTGATTTGGAGAGAGCTTCTTTAAACGCGATTGAGCCGGCCATCTTGTAGGCCATTTCGGATGAGTCGACATCGTGATAGCTGCCGTCGACTACGGTAGCCTTGATATCCACCACCGGGTAGCCCTTGAGGCCGCCGGTTTCAGCCGCTTCTTTTATGCCGCCTCCGGCCGCGGTGATATAAGTGCGCGGAATAGCACCGCCCTTGATTTTATCTTCGAATATAAACCCGGCATTTCTTTCCAGTGGTTCGAATTCGACCCAGACATGGCCATACTGGCCATGACCGCCCGACTGACGCACAAACTTGCCTTCGGCTTTCACCTTGCGTTTCAGTGCTTCTTTGAACGCGACCCGCGGGTTGCCCACCTGGGCGCTTACCTTGTATTCACTCATCATGCGGCTGACGATTACATCCAGATGCAGTTCTCCCATACCGGATATTACCGTCTGGCCGGTGTCGTTATTGTAGGAAACACGGAAAGTGGGGTCCTCTTCCGCCAGTTTCTGTAAAGCCTGGCCCATCTTGTCCTGGTCGGCCCGGCTCTTGGGCTCAATGGCTACGGAAATCACCGGTTCGGGAAATTTGATTGATTCCAGCAATATCGGCTGGGTCATGGTGCAGAGGGTATCGCCGGTAAAGGTATTTTTCAATCCCATGGTGGCAATAATGGCGCCGGCATCAGCTTCTTCAAGCTCTTCGTACCGGTTGGCGTTCATAAGGACCAGGCGCCCGATGCGTTCCCGCTGCTGTTTGGTAGCATTGTATACCTGGGAACCCTCCTTGAGCTTGCCGGAGTAGACCCTGAGATATACCAGGCGTCCTATAAAGGGGTCGGCGACCACCTTGAAGGCCAGCGCAGAAAAAGGTGCGTCGTCACTCACGGGCCTGACTACTTCTTCCCCGCTGTTGATGTCGATGGCGGTAATAGGGGGCATATCCAGCGGAGAGGGCAAATAGTCCACGACCGCGTCGAGCAACAGGGTAACACCCTTGTGCTTCAAGGCGCTGCCGCATAATACCGGTATAGCCTTGTTGGCCAGCGTTACCTTCCTGATTGCCTGCTTCACCTGCTCGGCAGAGATTTCTCGGCCTTCGAGATAGCTGTTCATTATATGGTCGTCTTCTTCGGAAAGTGTTTCAATGAGTTCCTGCCGGTACCGGGCTGCACGTTCCCGTTCACCGGCGGGTATCTCCCCTACCTGGTACTTGCCGTCTTTCTCACCGGTCATAAAAAAAGCGCGGTTGGACACCAGGTCCACCACGCCGGCAAATGTATCCTCTTTGCCGATGGGGCACTGCACGGCCATCGGCCTGGCTGCGAGCCGCTCCCGGATCATTTTTATACAACGTTCAAAATTGGCTCCGGTCCGGTCCATTTTATTGATAAAACAAATGCGCGGCACGCCATATTTGTTAGCCTGCCGCCAGACGGTTTCGGACTGGGCTTCGACGCCGCTTACGGCGTCGAAAACAACAACGCCGCCATCCAGCACCCTCAGGCTGCGCTCGACTTCGGCGGTAAAATCCACGTGGCCGGGGGTATCGATAATATTGATGCGGTGTTCCTGCCAGTAACAGGTGGTGGCTGCCGAAACAATAGTTATACCACGCTGTTTCTCGAGGTCCATCCAGTCCATCACGGTGGTGCCCTCGTCAACCTGTCCTATCTTATAGGTACGGCCGGTATGAAACAGTATACGCTCGGTAACGGTAGTCTTACCGGCATCGATATGGGCAATAATGCCAATATTGCGTATTTTTTCTAATGGGTAATTTCTGGGCATACTTCTACTTTCACAGGGTAACTCGAGAGCGAGCCCCTTTTCATTCACCTTAACTGCCACTTCTATTTCATCTGTGTTTTCATGTTCTTACCGGGTTTACCAGCGGTAGTGTGCAAAAGCCCGGTTGGCTTCAGCCATTTTGTGGGTTTCTTCCCGTTTCTTCACTGCCGCACCCTGCCCCTTGTAAGCATCGAGCAGTTCCGCCGCCAGCTTTTCCGCCATGGAATGACCGCTGCGGCTCCTCGAAGCTTTGAGAATCCAGCGCATCGCCAGAGATGTATTACGTCCCTGCCTTACTTCCACCGGGACCTGGTAGGTGGCGCCGCCAACGCGCCGGGGCCGTACTTCGACCAGGGGTGTAACGTTGGTGAAAGCCGCTTCCATGACCGACAGCGGCTCTTTGCTTTCCTTTTCTTCCAGGATATCCATGGCGCCGTATACGACTCTTTCGGCCACACTTTTCTTGCCGCCGTACATGATTTTATTAATCAACAAAGCTACCAGCAGGCTGCCGTATTTGGCGTCCGGCAACAGGTGTCTTTTCTTTATTTGAGCTCTTCTTGGCATCTATCTTCTCCCGCCCTATGCAGCCTTCTTGGGTCGCTTGGCGCCGTATTTGCTTCTTCCCTGTTTGCGGTTGTTTACCCCGCTGGCATCCAGCGCGCCGCGTACAATATGATACCTGACACCGGGCAGATCCGGTACACGCCCTCCCCGTATCAGTACTACCGAGTGCTCCTGGAGATTATGGCCTTCGCCGGGAATATAAGCGGTGACTTCAATCTGATTGGTGAGCCTTACCCTGGCAATTTTGCGCAGCGCCGAGTTGGGTTTTTTGGGTGTAGTCGTTTTAACCTGTACACACACGCCCCGTTTCTGAGGCGAACCTTTGCGGCCTTTACTTGTCCGGTTTTTTAAGGCATTGAAAGTATACCGGAGCGCCGGCGTTTTGGTTTTTTCAGTAACCTTTTCACGCCCTTTTCTGACTAGTTGATTTACCGTGGGCAAATTTCTCCCCCTTAAAATACAGGCAATTTGAAAAATCCAAAGGATGAGGCAAGCCCATCCTTTGCACTATAAAGGACTAACTTATCGTTAGCCCTTTATTCTAACCGCCCTAGTGATAAGCAACAGCCTATAAGAATAGCACAGCCAATTTATCAGTGTCAAGCATAATTTGCCTTGCTTACGTTGCCAAAAACCGGGAAATCATAACACAACCCGGGTTTAATTGACAAGCTGGAAAGGCGGTGTTACAATTCTGCCGGTTTGAACAGCGAAAAAATAGCAATGAACACAACATACAAACCTGAAAGCTGGTTTTGGGGCTGCTATTATTTTATCCCTGCACTCTACGGGAGGGCCGGTTTGTAGTTACTGTTACCCGGGTAAAATTATCCACAGACAACCCTCCCTGAGCGGAGGGTTTTTTATTATAATGGTGTCGTCAAATATCAGGAGGCGTGAAAATGATAATAATGCGCAAAGGGGCATCGCGGGAAGAAATTGCCGGTGTGGTCAACGACCTCAAGATGCACGGGCTGGGAGCGGATGTTTCCACCGGTGAAATCAGAACCGTCATCGGTATCATAGGGGATGAAACCAAGATTTCGGCAACTCACCTGGAAACCCTCCCCGGCGTCAAAGAAGTAAGGTTGATCGAAACGCCCTATAAACTGATCAACCGTGAATACTCCACCCTTTTCGACGGCAAGGCCGAAAGCCGGGTTGTAAAAATCGGCAAGGTCGAAATCGGCGCCGCCCGGCCGGTTTTCATGGCCGGGCCATGTGCCATCGAAAGTAAAAACCAGCTCATGACCATTGCCGAAGGTGTGAAATCGGCCGGTGCCCACATGCTGCGCGGCGGGGTATTCAAGCCCCGCAGTTCCGTCCACTCCTTCCAGGGCCTGGGTTCTACCGACGAAAGCGCCAGGGAAGCTCTCGGCTGGCTTAGAGAAGCAGGGGATAAGTACGATATGCCGGTGGTGACCGAAATCAGGGGGGAGTCCCAGGTAAAAATTGTAAGCGAATATGCCGATGTCCTTCAGATCGGGTCACGTAATATGTACAACCAGGACCTGCTTATACAGGCGGCCCGGAGCGGCAAACCGGTACTTTTGAAACGTCATTTCGGTGCCAGCATCGAAGAATTCCTTTCCTTTGCCGAATACATTGCCGCCTCCGGAAACAAGGACATTATCCTGTGCGAGAGAGGAATTGTACCGGTAGGCCGGGGGAAAAGCTTTACCCGCTATACTCTTGACCTGCAGGCGGTACCGGTGGTACAAAAGGAAACGTACTTGCCTATTATTGTCGACCCGTCACATGCTGCCGGGCGAAAGGACCTGGTAATGACCATGAGCCTTGCGGCCATTGCCGTCGGCGCTTCCGGCCTTGAAATCGAAGTGCACAACAATGCCAAGGAAGCCAGGTGCGACGGCCAGCAAATGATCACTCCGGATGAAATGGCCCGCCTGATAGAAGCCTGCCGGCACCTGAGTGAAAGCCTCCAACCCTTCCGGATGGCCGGCACGGGAGATACATGCGCGAGCTAAAACTTGACATCCATTCCCGCCACCGGTGCCGCATTGACATAGGGCGGGGCTCGCTTAAAGGCTGCGGCCGGCTGTTCAGGCAAGCCGGCACTCTTAAAAGAGTGGTGATAATCACCGATTCCAACGTCGGTCCGCTGTATGGAGATGCCCTGATGCAGGAAATAGCCGACGCCGGACTGCAGGCGGATATCATCACCTTCCCTGCCGGGGAAGAACATAAAAACCTTCAGACCGCTGCGGGGATATACCGGCAGCTCGGTTCACTCTATGCCGACCGCTCGACCGCTATTGCCGCCCTGGGAGGCGGTGTGGTGGGAGACCTTGCGGGATTTGCATCAGCAACGTACCTGAGAGGGCTGCCGCTTATACAGGTGCCCACTTCCCTGCTGGCCCAGGTTGATTCCAGTATCGGCGGTAAAACAGCCGTCAATCACGACCGGCTGAAAAACCAGGTAGGGGCATTTCACCAGCCGGTGCTCATATTAAGCGACTCCGCTACCCTGGATTCTCTGCCGGACAGTGAATATATAAATGGTATGGCGGAAGTGATCAAAAGCGCCGCCATCGGTGACGCCGGGTTGTTCAGTTTGCTGGAGAACAACTCTGCCGAGGTGGCCGGGCGGCAGCCGGAACTGGTCGACGAGGTCATATTTCGCTCCGCCAGGGTCAAGGTTGCGGTAGTATCGGCAGATGAAAAGGACACCGCAGCCAGGCAACTGCTTAACTTCGGTCATACCATCGGGCATGCCATCGAAACATGCTCCGGTTTCTCCTTCAGCCACGGGCAGGCAATTGCCATCGGCATGGTCAAGGCTGCCCGCCTGTCCTGCTCCCTCGGGTTGCTCGGTTTGCCTGATTTTCAAAGGCTTAAGAACCTGATCGAAACTTTCGGCCTGCCAGCCGAACTGCCGGGGATTGACCCTGCCCGGCTTATCGAAGCCATGCGCCACGATAAAAAGATCAGCGACGGGAAATTAAAATTTGTGCTGCTCCGTCAACCGGGCGAAGCCCTGGTAAGCGGGGATGTCGATTTCAGCGACATTGAAAAGGTTCTGGCTGCCGGCGATGAATAAACCACGCATCTGTACCGTGCTCACTACCGCCGACACCGGTATGCTGCATGAAACCGGCGGCATTACCGACCTGTTTGAATTACGCCTTGACCTGATCGGCCAAGACTGGCCGCGGCTGGCCAGTCTTGTAGACAAACCGTGGATAGCTACCTGCCGGCCGGCCGGTGAGGGAGGGGCATGGAAAGGAAACGAACAGGAACGCGGCGATGAACTTGTGCAGGCCTGCCGGGCCGGCGCTGCCATGGCTGATGTCGAGTTATCCTCGCCCATGCTCTGTCAGCTGGCACCTCAAGTAAAAAAAACCTCCCGGCTGATTGTATCCTATCACAATTTCGAACACACGCCCCCGATCGAAGAACTTGCCCGGATAGCCAGGCAGGCATTCCGCTGCGGGGCTGATATTGCCAAAATCGCCACCACGGCCCGCTGTCTTGAAGACAACCTCACCGTACTCGGGCTGGCCCGGGGGTTTAAAAACCGGCAGTTAGTCAGCCTGGCAATGGGCGAAACCGGCATATGTTCCCGTATACTCGGGCCATTGGCAGGCAATGCCTTCACCTATGCCGCCGCCGGACAAGGCTGCGAATCGGCCTCCGGCCAGCTTACCATCGCTCAGCTCAGAAAAATATATAAGATGTTTGAACTCGGGTGAAAACCATGCAGCAGATATGCGCACTTCTGGGCAACCCCGTGGAACACAGCCTTTCGCCGGTAATGCACAACAGCGCATTCCGTGACAAGGGGCTCAATTATACATATCTGGCCTTCAAAGTTTCCCGGAATCAGCTTAAAACCGCTATCGAAGGAGTGAGAGCCCTGGGGTTCAAGGGCCTTAATATCACTATACCTCACAAGGTGAGCGTGATTCCCATGCTGGACGAACTGGACCCCCTGAGCCAGCGTATCGGCGCGGTAAATACCGTCCTAAATATTAACGGTAAACTGAAAGGTTACAATACCGATGCTGCCGGATTCATGCGCGCCCTTGAGGATAAGGGCATCGACCCGTCGGGTAAAAATACGGTTATTCTGGGTGCAGGGGGAGCCGCCATGGCGGTAGCTTACGCCCTGGCTGAAGCGGGTGCCGCCATAACTGTTTTAAACCGTCTGGCCAGGCTCAATGAAGCTGTGCGCCTGACGGGTAACCTGCCTTCGAGGGCCAGCAGTCCGGCCCGTGCCCTTGCCCTGAATCCGGAAAACCTTGCCGGCAGCCTGGAAACCGCCGATATACTGGTAAACGCCACCAGCGCCGGCATGCACCCGAATATTGAAGAAAACCTGGTGCCACAAGGCCTCATACGGCCTGACATGACGGTATTTGACCTGGTGTACAACCCGCTCCAGACCCGGTTGATGTCAGAAGCTGCCAGCTCGGGTGCCAGAACCATAAACGGCCTTGAAATGCTGGTCTGGCAGGGAGCACTGGCCTTTGAACTCTGGACCGGCCTGGCGGCCCCGGTCGGAGTCATGCGTTCTCAGGCCTTGAAAGCCCTGGGCGGAGAACCCGAGAATCCCGTCCGCCGGCGGGTACCGTCGGGTGCCGCTGCTTTGCCAGGCAGCATTGCCCTGATCGGCTTTATGGGCTCGGGCAAGACGACGGTCGGAAAGATACTGGCCGAAAAAACCGGTAAGCGGCTGGTTGAACTGGACAAGGTAGTTGAAATCAATGCCGGAGCTTCGATCCCTGAAATATTCGCCCGAAAGGGAGAAACCGGTTTTCGGGAAATTGAAATCGACTCGGTCAAGGAAATTGCATCCGGGCGCAACCAGGTGATTTCATGCGGTGGCGGAACAGTTCTGAATAAAATCAACATGGACCGGCTGAAGGAATCTGCCGTTGTCTGCTACCTGGAAGTGAGCCCCGAAGTTATAATGTCCAGAATGCAGAGCCAGGACGCGGTAAAACCCGTACTTGCAGACCCCGCCGACAGGGAAGAAGTAGCCCGGTTGATCCGCTTCCGGGAGCCATTTTACCGGGCTTATGCCGATATCGTTGTAAACAGCACCGGGCTTTCGGCGGAAGATACCGCCGGGCAAATAATTGAAAGGCTGGCCACGCATGCGCGCCCTGATTGAAAAAAGCCGGATCGAAGGAAGAGTAGCGGCTCCTGGTTCCAAGAGTTACACCATAAGAGCTCTGGTCGGTGCCGGCATCGCCGGGGGCACTTCCTGCATATCGGACGCCCTTGAATCAGATGATACCGGGGCGGCAGTGGAAATCCTGAAAAACCTGGGTGCCGGAGTGCTCCGGGAAGACGGAAACCTGTTCGTATCCGGTGGCAATCTCGCTCCGCCAAAAGCAGAGCTTGACTGCGGCGAATCAGCCGCATCGTTACGCTTTTTTACCGCGGTTTGCGCTACCCTGCCGGGCAAATCGGTTCTGGTTTCCAGGCCCGGGCTGGCCCGCAGGCCGGTTGAACCGCTCCTCGAAATTCTCAGAAGAATGGGAGCTGCCTGCATCGTCGAAGAAAACCGTATAACCGTCGACGGCGGCTGCCTGCGCGGCGGTGTCTACAACCTCGAGGGTGACATCAGTTCTCAGTTCATTTCAGCTTTACTGCTGGCGGCGCCGCGTATCTGCCAGGGTGTTACATATCTGCTGGACAGCCCGCCCCGGTCACGCCCCTACATAGATATGACCCTGGAAACCCTGAGGCGATTTGGCATCGGCGTCAATGCCTCACCGGACTACACCTGTTTCAGTGTTGCCCCGCAAACCTGCAGGCCGGCCAGCTTCCCGGTCGAAGGAGACTGGTCTTCTGCTTCTTACCTGCTGGCCATGGGGGCAGTTAACGGCGAGGTAAGCGTGGAAGGCCTTAATCTGCTCAGCCTGCAGGCGGATAAGGCCGTGCTTGTACTGCTGCACAAAATGGGAGCCGGCATACTGCCCGACGCCGGCTCCGTTACCACAAGGGTATCGAGGTTGAGTTCCATCGATGCCGATATGAGCCAGTGCATTGACCTGCTGCCTACCATGGCATGCTGCCTGGCTATGGCTGACGGCAAAAGCTGCCTGCGGGGTGTCTCCCGCGCGCGCCTCAAGGAATCCAACCGCATCGAAGCGCTGCGACGCGGGCTGGAAAAAATGGGGATAAAAACTTGCGAGGATGAAGACAGCCTGACCATATGGGGCGGCCGTCCTCGAGGGGCTGTAATCGACAGTTGCAACGACCACCGTATAGCCATGGCTTTCGCTGTTGCGGGACTGTATGCCGGCCATACGGTTATTGAAGGAGCGGAATGCGTATCCAAGACCTACCCGCGATTCTGGCATGACCTGATTCGGCTGGGGGGAAAGGTGAGACTGCAAAATGAGTAATACCATTGGCAAAATGTTCAGTGTAACCAGTTTCGGAGAGAGCCACGGCCAGCTGATCGGGGTGGTCGTAGACGGTTGTCCTGCCGGCTTGAAGATCGATACCGGCGATATGGAATTTATGCTGCGGCGGCGGCGCCCTTCGGGCGAAGGTGATACGGCGCGGCGAGAACCGGACAGGCCGGAAATTCTTTCGGGGACGTTGAACGGGATTACCACCGGCGCTCCGGTTGCGATGGTTGTAGCCAACGAGGACGTAGATTCTTCGCCCTACGGCCGCGCCATGCGTATTCCCCGGCCCGGTCATGCCGATCTGGCAGCCGGATTGAAATACGGCGGTTTTGCCGACCACCGTGGCGGCGGCCGTTTTTCGGGCAGAATCACAGCCGGATTCGTGCTGGCCGGTTCACTGGCCAAACAACTGCTCGCCGGCTGCGGTATCGAGGTTCTGGCTCATACCGTTGAGATCGGAGGTATCAAAGCCGCATCTTCGAGCCTGGAGCAGATACGCAACGCCCCCCGGCAAAACGAACTGTCCTGTGCCGACGGCGATGCTGTGACAAACATGCTCCGGCTTATCCGCCAGGCCAAACAGGAAGGAGATTCCATAGGCGGCATTATCGAGGTTATCGGCCTGGGTTTGCCCGCTGGCCTTGGTGAACCGGTGTTTGATACTCTTGACGGAGATATTGCCAAGGCGTTGTTTGCCGTACCTGCAGTTAAGGGCATCGAGTTCGGCGCCGGATTCGATGCTGCCAGGCTAAGGGGTTCCGTCAACAACGATCCTTATTTCCTGACGGAGGAGAACCTGGTAAAGACTGCAACCAACAACGCGGGAGGTGTCGCCGGCGGCATGAGTAACGGCATGCCCCTTATGGCCAGGGTCGCCATAAAGCCCACTCCCTCGATTTCAAAAATTCAGGACTCGATAGACTTGGAAACCCGCCGGCCAACAAAACTGGAAGTTGCCGGCCGGCATGATACCTGCATCGTGCCCCGTGCCGTTGTCGTGATCGAGTCCATGGCAGCCGTCACGATTGCTGATTTTGCCAGAAGAGCTCAAATAATTCCCGGAGTACTCAAATGAAAATGGACCAGTTCAGACAACAAATAGATTGCGTCGACCAGCAGATCGTGGCCCTTCTCGGGCGCCGGCTGGCAATTTGCCGGGATCTGGGTACGGTAAAAAACCGGCAGGGATTGTCGATACAGGATAAATCAAGGGAGTCGCGGGTGCTCGAGAGCATTCGCGCAATGGCCCGAACAGAGGGGATCGACGCTGAAGAGGTATCCAATATATACCGGCACATCATTGCTGCCTGCAAAAACATACAGGGCCTGACCGTAGCTTTCCAGGGCGAATTCGGAGCATTTTCCGAAATCGCCGCCAGGGCTTTTTTCGGGCCATCCATCGAAGCCGTCCCCTTTGAAACCCTGGAAGGCGTGTTCAATGCCGCCGGACAGGGTGAAGTCCATTACGGGATAATCCCGGTAGAAAATTCCCTGGAAGGAAGCATCGATACATCCTATGACCTACTGCTGGAATCGGACCTCAAGGTGTATGGCGAACTGGAACTGAAGGTATCCCACTGCCTGATAGCCAACCGTGAAGCCAACCTGGCAACTATTAACAAAATATATTCCCACCCGCAGGCTCTCGGCCAGTGCCAGGCCTTTATCAAGCATTTGAACTGCCGGCTCATCCCTACATATGATACCGCCGGCAGTGTCAAATACATCAAGGATAACGGCATTAAAGACGGAGCGGCTATAGCCAGTTCCCGGGCTGCCGAAATCTATGACATGGCCATTCTTGCCGGAGATATCCAGGATAATCCGGACAACTACACACGGTTTTTCATACTGGCCAAGGAAGCCGCATCCGCTACCGGAGGCGATAAAACCTCGGTCGTGTTTGCTGTAAAGCATAAACCCGGGACCCTCTCCGGTATTTTAAGCGCTTTTGCCGCGGAAAAAATCAATCTGACCAAGCTTGAATCCAGGCCTACCCGCCGGAAACCCTGGGAATACAATTTCTATATGGACTTCGAAGGCCACCATCTGGAACCCGGACCTGCCAGAGCCCTGCAGGCGGCAGAGGAGTTTGCCATATATATCAAAGTGCTGGGTTCATATCCCAGGTCCAGAGAAAGGTTTCAGGCCACAGTATGAAGACAGCTGTTATCGGGGGTACCGGCCAGATGGGGCGGTGGTTCGCCCGGTTTCTGCATGCGGAGGGAAAGGAAATAATCCTGATCGACCGGGATCAGGCAGTAGTTGAAAAGGTAAGCCGTGAAATAGGCTGCCTGCCTGGTAAAGGCATGGCATCGGCACAGGGTTCAGATGCAATAATCGTATCGGTCGGTATTGACGCTTTCGAGGAAGTAATACGTGAACTGGCGCCTTTTACCCATGAAGGGCAGATGATTTTCGACGTTACTTCGGTCAAGGTAATGCCGGTGGAAATCATGCACCGTCATATCCGGCAGGGCACTATCCTGGGTACCCACCCTGTTTTCGGGCCCGGAGCCAGAAATGCATGCGGGCACAATTTCGTGCTTACTCCCACCAGCCCCGAAGAAGAACATCTGGCGGACCGGGTGGCAGCTTTTCTTGGCGAACGCGGCGGTTGTGTACGAATCATGAGCCCGGAAGAACATGACCGGCTGATGGCGATAATTCTGGGCCTGGCGCATTTTATTTCCATTGTTTCAGCCAATACCCTTGTCGACTATGGCAATCTGGGCGAGATGGCCGGGGTTCAGGGTGTTACCTACCGGGCTCTTCTCACCCTGGTGGAAAGCGTCCTGTCCGAGTCTCCTGAACTGTATGCCTCCCTGCAGATGAATTTGCCTCATCTCAGGCAGGCCCAGGAAATATTTATCGACAATGCCAGGCTTTGGACCGACATCGTAAGCCGGAATGACCGCCAGGCTTTTATCTCCAGGATGAAACAACTGCGGCAGACTTTTGAAGCCAACAATCCCGATTTCGGCAAATCGTACGACAACTTGTACCGCCTGTCCGGCCGTTAGGCCCGGCGCGGGTTCAAATACAAACAGGCCGGTTATGCACCGGCCTGTTATCGGCTGTTGGAAGGTTAAATAACCGTTAGGACCTCATGCGGCTAAAGCATTCACTGCAATAAACCGGCTTGCCCTGGCGCGGCTCGAACGGGACCTCTGTTTCCTTGCCACACTGTGCGCAGACTACGGAAAACATCTGGCGGCGTCCGCCACCTTCGCCACGTTCGCTCTTGCGCTTCTGGCGGCAAGACTGACAGCGCTTGGGATCGTTGGTGTAGCCTTTGCCTGCGTAGAATTCCTGCTCACCTACCGTAAAGGTAAAGGTTTCCCCGCAGTCGGCACACTGGAGCGTTCTTTCCTGAAATGCCACTGGACTCCCTCCTCTCTTACAAAAGTTGGTTAGAGCTAAGGTCATCCAGTTTGTGTAATCCGGGTTATTAAATTGTGGGATCTTACCAATGTGATGAGCCTTCCTTA
>Ga0209270_1000973_pt1 | contig 47314 bp, 26 predicted proteins | sample MTBAKSrepl1MetaG_FD_187456 | JGI IMG/M metagenome (GOLD analysis project Ga0209270, IMG submission 187456) | Enrichment culture microbial communities from Arthur Kill intertidal strait, New Jersey, USA, that are MTBE-degrading - MTBE-AKS1... | ecosystem: Environmental > Aquatic > Marine >... | reverse complement strand
GGATGTGAGCAAGGTCAGGGAACGGCTGGAGCGGCTGCAGGACCGGCTGGTGGACGGCGCCATCACCCGGGCGGAGTATGACGAGCTGCGCGGCGTGATCCTGGCGGAACTGACGCCGGAGGAACAGGCGGCTGTCATTGGAACCGGCACGCCTGTCACCGGCACTCCCCGTCCCTTGTCCGGCACTTCTCCGCCGGGGTGCCCCTCGCCGTGGCCGCAACCGGCGGGGACGCCGGGGCCGGTGCTGGGCCCGTCGGGGGGTGCCGGGAGCGGGGTGCGCACCGAGCGGCCGCGGCTGGCAGACCTGCGCCTGGAGCCGGGCGTCGTGCTGTTCGACCAGTGGCGCATCGTGCGGGAGCTGGGCCGGGGCGGCTTCGGGGCGGTGTTCGAAGCGGAAGAGCTGAACCTGGGGCAGACCCAGGCGCTGAAGGTGCTGGACCCGGCCATGGTGGCGCGGGAGGAACTCTTGGCGCGGTTCCGCCGGGAGGTGGCGCTGATGCGGGCGCTAGTACACCCGCGGATCGTGCGGGTGTATGACTACCGGGAGGAGGTGGCCCAGGGGCTGGCGCTGATCAGCATGGAGTACGTGGCCGGCTGCGCGGTGCGGGACCTGCTGGCGGCGGCTCGGAGCCGGAAGGCGCCGGTGCCGGAGGGGCTGGTGCTGACCATCTTGTCGCAGGTGCTGGCGGCGCTGGCGGCGGCGCACGGGCAGGGCGTGATCCACCGGGATGTGACACCGGGCAACATCCTGCTGGCAGGGGGAACCGCGGAGCAACTCATGGCCCAGCCGAGGCGGGACCCTCAGGTGAAGCTGGTGGACTTCGGGATCGCGGGGCTGGTGGAGCGCACCGAGCTGTCGCAGAAGAGCCGGGTGATGGGGACGACGGGGTACGTGGCGCCGGAGGCGCTGGACGCGGACGCCGAGGTCACCGCGGCGGCGGACGTGTTCGGCGCCGGCGCGGTGGCGTACGAGCTGCTGTGCGGCAAGGTGCCGCTGGCGGCCACCTTCAAGGACATCGCCGGATTCCGGCCGGACCTGCCCCGCCCGCTGGCGAACCTGCTGATGCGCCTCATCACCGGGGATCCCGCGGAGCGCCCCGCCGCTCCGGCGGCCTTAGTCGAACTCGAACAGCTGGCCGCGGCGGAGCGGCAGCAGGCGGAGGAGGCCGAACGGCAGCGCCAGGCGGAGGCTGAACGACAGCGCCAGGTGAAGGCGGAACAACAGCGCCAGCAAGCTGAACGCAAACGCCAGGAGGCGGAAGCCGAGCGGCAGCGGGCGGTGCGGCAAGAAGCGGCGAACAAGGAGGCGGCTCGACAAGCACAGGCGCGAACGCTTCCTGCAGGGATGCAGTTTGTACGAATCCCGGCCGGGAGCTTTCAGATGGGCTCGAACAACGGGGACAGCGAAGAGCAACCCGTGCACGGTGTGACGTTGACGAAGGCGTTCGACCTGCAGACGACGGAGGTGACGCAAGGGCAGTGGAAGGCAGTGATGGGCGACAACCCTTCCCACTTCACGAAGGGCGACGATTACCCGGTGGAAAAGGTCTCCTGGCACGACGCTCAGGCATTCCTCAAGAAATTGAACACAATGGATCCGGGGAAGAACTACCGGCTGCTGACGGAGGCGGAGTGGGAATACGCGTGCCGGGCGGGGACGACCGGGGAGCGGTACGGAGAACTGGACGCCATCGCGTGGTATGACAAAAACTCGGGTGGACGGACGCATCCTGTCGGCCAGAAGCAACCCAACGCGTGGGGTCTATACGACATGCTGGGGAATGTGTGGGAGTGGTGCGCGGACTGGTATGGTGAGAACTACTATGCAAACTCTCCATCCACGGACCCCCGGGGCCCGTCGTCGGGTTCATACCGCGTGTTGCGGGGCGGCTCCTGGTACAACAGCGCCTTCTACACCCGCAGCGCCTACCGCTGCAGGAACAATCCCGCCTATTGTTACAGCGACTACTACGGCTTTCGGTGTGCCCGGGACTGATTGGTTCCCCTTGATCCTTTGATTCTTTTTCCCTTGATGTCTGACGGGGGTACAGGGGGCGTCAGCCCCCTGTCCGCCTGAACAAAACACGGGTTAAAAGAATCCCGATTCTTCGTCCATGAACAAGTCAAAGCCCGTTTTTTCGCGCGCGTTGGCGCTGTTGTAACGAAAGCGGTCGCCGGTCTGATCCACAATCTCAAAGGCCCATCGCGCGTTGGCTTTCAAAATTGCCTGGGCCAGATTTTCCGCGGCATCGGTCTGGAACAACTGCATATGACGCAACTCGACACTACTTGTAACAAAAAAGACCGGATAAGTTTTATTTTTATAAAATTCAACACGCACAATTTTCAGTCCGTACTGACTGCACACCGTTTTAACCGCATGGCTCCAGTTAGAAGTATCTGCAATGATTTTGTCCGGAATACCATAACCCATCGTGCCGTTACCATATCCGTAGGTTGGATACTCATCCTTATTTCTTGAATTGATGGCCGGCACCACCACATCAATTTTCGAAACCATCAATACGACGTCCCGGCAATACCAAGGCGTCTCTCCGGGAGTCAGCGTGCCCGAAACGGAGCATTTACCGCTTTGGGGAAGTTTGAGCTCGCTAGTCGCTTCAACCAACATGATCTCCTGCACGACTGTCTTACCACCGACAAATTCGCACCGCACGCACAACGGTTTCTCGAGACTCATCGTGACGCAGTCAAACAGTTGGCCGTTGAGATGGCGATGCTTGATGATTTTGACTGTCCCCGTGACAACAACCGCTCCCCCATCACAGTCGGCACAGTCCTGCACCTGAGCGGGAACAGACCCGCCCAAAAGCAGCAACAGACAAATTACCACCATCATCATGATTTGACTCCTCGAATATTACCGAATTAAGGTGAAAGTAAAAGCGCACGACTGTTCCAACCGGTGTTGGATTTCACTCGGTTGCTGTTTCAAACGGTTAAATTGCGTCATCGTCATCGATTTCAAAATCCACATCCACGATTCTCCCATCTTTCAACGCCGCATAGGAAGTTTCCTCCAAGGGATAGTCAGGAATTCTCGTTAATATAATATGTTTTTCTGTCTCCGAAATGGATCTTATCATTAACCAAACTGCTTTCGGCTTTTTGATAGTGAAGGGCGAAGCACCACTCCCGAAGAAGGCGATAACGTAAAAACCAGTGGGGCTCTTGCCGGAACATACCACGTCATCAAGTTGGTCATTGTCAAAGTCGTCGCATATCACGGCGAAATCAGTTTCCTGGTTTTGATATACGGCTCCGATTCTCTGGCCATCGGACTTGCCGACTGTCCTCTCCACCATTTGTGCAAATTGCTGCCATCCATCCGTACCTTGATCGTACGGAACGGATTCCCCGTTAATAATTACGTGAGGCAACATTTCGATTGCATCTTCTTTGCTCAAGAGTTGAATTTCATTTTGTGCAAGATACTCTTCCGCAAAGGCTGACAGGTTGGTACGGTCAACCGGTCCAGATGTCCCTTCAACTGGTGGTGCCGGATCGGTCGTGTCGTTCAATGGGCTGCGGGTTGTTTGGGCAACTCGGATACTTTCCTCTTTGACGTGATTAGGGACATTCGGTTTTGAAGAATCAGAACTGTACAAACTCAAACCCAAATAGACGCAGCCAACACCGATTAAAACTCCCGCACATACGCCCAAGAGGACCTTCCGTTGGGTTCGCCGAGCAAGTGGCGCGTCTTCCGGTCGCGGCTGGGGCGCAGGCGCAGCCAGCGGCGATTCCGGTTCAGGCGTTGCGATCATGATCGAGGCGGCATACTGGCTCAGATCGACTGGAACGCTGCCAAGCACGATCTCGTCCGACACCTGTATCCGGGCCGATTCCACCCTTTGACCGTTCACGAAAGTTCCGCCGGAACTTTGCAAATCCTTCAGGAGGAAGACATCGCCTCCGACGTGGGTGATCTCCGCATGAAAGAGTGAGACACTAGGGTGATCAACGATGAGCTCCGCCGGAGCTTTCCGTCCAATAATCGGCATGTCGTGTTGAACCTCCCAGCCCAGGATTGATTCACCTGATCATCATGACCCGTGGGAGCAGTTGCAATGCGCTGCATTCTCGCTGGCGCAGCGGCTGGTTTCGATCGGTCTGTCATCAACGGGGTGGAGCGAGCAACGCCTTGGCATCCTGCTCAAGTTCCGGCGGTTCCAGCGCCCGATCAAAAAGCCTGACCGCACCGATCGCTCCCTTGAAGAATTGGCTGTTGCCGTCCATCGCGCCGATGAAGGTTTTCATTTTATCGGTCTTGTATTTCAGCTTGCCATCCGCTGCCACCGAATTGATCTTTCGTCCGTCCACCCAGAGTTCCAGCGTTTTTTGCTCGCTTCGATGAACCGCCGCAAACACGTGAAATTCGTCGAATGCCAACCACGTCAGGGCGCAGCGGGCTTTAAATTGCTTGTTCAGGTCACGTCGGAACTCGAGCGCGCCGTCGGTGATGGAAAACCCGTAAGGGTCTTTACCGGCCTGGTCGTCGCCGCGCCAGACCATCATGTATAGACCGCCTGAAACGACGGACCGGCCAACCTTCGCCAGCACCTCGATGGTCATGTCCTCCCGCAGATCCATGGATTTGAATGCATCCATCACGATGTAGTCGCTCGTTCCATTAAACACGAGCGCTCGCCCCTCCGAACGTGGAGTTCCATGCAGTACGCCGTGAAACCCGCTGTTGTCCGAGCTGAAGATGTCTTTACCGTGGACTTCGCTCAGTATCAGGTTCATCACCAAGCTGGTGGTTACGAGGGGAATCACTGGTACTCGGGCCTGCCGGGCGAGATTTTCCTCGATCTCACGGATCGCCTTTTGGGCGTCCGGCAGAGTGAACGGGCCACTCAAAACCTGCCCTCCGTTGCTGATTCCAGCAATACCACGAACAATTGTCGGTTTTGCTCCCCCAGTCGCCCTGACCACATAGAAATCTGTCGGTTCGGCGATGGGTTCGTTGGCTGGGGCTGGGGCTGGGGCTGACGCCGGCGTGACTGTTGACACCGAAGGTGTCTCCTGGCTTGAAGAGGGCGGCGGGTACTGCCCCGTCGTGGAACCGTTGGTCTCCTGGAAACCACCAGACGGCTCTGCTGTTTGGCTGTTCGACGCCGGTTCCCAGGGAGCTGTTGCAGGAGCCGATGACGCCGATGATTCATTCATATTGGATTCGCTTTCCTGTTCGACAGAGTTTTGCGTTGACGCGGTCTCCGACGGTACCGTCATTAAAGATGTCGGTGCATTCGCCTGCGTTTCCGCGGAAGATGGGTTGATTGAGGCAGTTGGCTGTGAGGCTTTCGGTTCGTCGGGTGTACGGGTCAGCATGACGATCATGACGACTGCACCCACTACAAGAAGCAGTGCGGCTGCCGCCGCACCAATAATCAAACCGACGGGCAACGAACGGGAAGACGGCGCGGTCTGTTTTCCGAAAGTCGGCGGCGCAACCTGAGTAAGCCCTTGGACATTCCGGCTTGCAACCGGAATCTTTTCCGTCCGGGACGGCGGTGTCAGTTTTGTGGCAACCTCCGGTTGCAACGGCTGGATGTCTTGAACTTCATGCCGTCTTGGCTGGACAGGGGTCTGAGTCACCCCCATGACCATGGTGGCTTCATCTGCCCAGGACTGCGACGGAACATGAGATTCAGTCTGGCTGTCAACATCGTCATCTTCATAGATGATGGGCGGCCCCGATGCTGCGGTTGGCGCGGTTGTCGCTCCAACGACCGGTGCGCTCGTTTCAGGATTCGGCATGACTCCAACAGCTTCCGCCGCCGGTTCGCTGTGACGGGCAGACGGCGGGGGTGCCGGAGGCGCCTCACTCGTGCGCGGTGCCGCTGCTTCGGCCGGAGCCGGTGGAGACATCGGACCGACAGGAGCGGGTTCTGGCGGCATTTGAACCGGAGGACTATCCTCGGTTTCGTCATCCGCGTCGATCAAACCCGACAGGGTGGAATACGCTGTCGCCTGCTTCCCGGTTGATCTTGGATCCGTCGCCTTGGCGGCTGTATTGCTGGTTTCTTCCCGGCTCTGACGGAATTCGGCTCCGAACCGTTTAATGCACCAAGCCACATCGCTGGCCTCGCCGAAGATGCTGATTGCTATCCGGAATCCGATCAGATTGGACTTATGAGTCCGGCTGCACGAAGAGCGGCGCCCACACCGGCAGTCGGAAGCGGGATCGGCGAATGATCCTCCACGCAGCACAACGGAACCGCCACCATCCTGGACCGCCGGATCCACCACTTCTCGATCTGGATATTCTGTCTTTTCATCCCAGACCAGTTCCCACACCCCGCCCAGCATGTTGTTTAGACCCCACTGATTAGGCAAGCGCTGCTTCAGCGGTTCCAGTTCCAAATCTTCGAACTGAGCGACTTCGTCAAGTTCGAATTCTCCGTAGATCGGCCCCTGTTGACCCGCCCGGCAGGCATACTCCCACTCCGCTTCGGTCAGGAGCCGCACGCCGACCGCCGCCCGGTCCCATTCGTACTGGACAGACTCGTCTCCGCCCAAGGATCGGTAAACTGGCATCATACCCAACCTACGGGAATACTGGTTGCAAAACTCGATGGCATCTTTCCACGAGCAGTTGGTCTGGGGATAGTCAGGGCGGCCGCCGGTATCCCCAGCGCCGATCACCTTTTTGAAGAGGGATTCAGTCACCGGCGTGACGGACACCAGAAACGGGTGGACAATATGGACCGGATGGGTTCGCTCGTCCTTCCCTCGACCGTTCTCCCAGTCCGGACTGCCCATAATGAACGCGCCGGCAGGGATTGCCCGCCACTCTTCCTGATCCAACTGTTTCAAGTTCGCCTGTGCCTGGAGCAGATCCGCGCGATGCTGCTCTTCTCGATGGCCGGCCGCCCGCTGTTTCTGGCACGTCTTGCACACACCATCGCTCGGGATTCGATCCCGCCGATATACCCGACCGCAGTCTGAACAGACTTGAGCTTGACTGGCCCGAATCGTCTGTCCGTTAGAGTAGCAGTACAGCTGAAGTTCCGGATGCCGGAAGATCTCCTCGAGCCGCCAGACCGGCCGCCACTGATGATTCTGGTCCACGTCAACCGAGGGAACTACGTGGATTGACCGATTCTGGTTCAGCTGAGCAACCACTTCGGCCAGGCTGAGCATCTGGTCGCCAGCCGGACGGTTGTCAAACCGCAGCCGGAATTTCTTTCTGGAGCTTTCGAAGGTTTGCTGGTGTGCCTGGATGGCCTGCAGCGCCCGTTGCTGATCCAGCAGAATCTGGCGACAGGTGACCACGGACAATCCGATCTTCCGGCCTTCCTCGCAGAGGGATGGCTCCACGGACATGATCCCGCTCACGCCGTACCGGTCAAGATACAAATCCACCAGTTCCTTGAAACGCTCTTCTTTTTCACGCGTGGGGTCGCTAATGATGTTGGTGATGTACTCGTGATGCACGGACATGTCGATGGACTCCGCGGTCACCACGCTGTCCTGAATGGTCAGTTTGCCACCCGTGGCGGCAGCAGGGCCGCCGGATCCGGTCGACTGGCCGCGCACATCTACCGTCATTTGGATTTCCGCCCGATTCAAGATACTGTCTTGGATATTCAGTGTCCCCGCCCGCACATCCGCCGGTGCAGGAGGATCTGCCACCCGCTGGCTATTCGCCAAATTCTGGCCGCATTGAACGCAGAATTGCAGCCCGGGAATTTCGGGCTGGGGCACACCGCATTTCGAACATACAGTTGCCATGGCTCATTCTCCTTCCGCTCAGGTGTAGCTTTCTAATCCATCCGTGGCCAGTTCCATCAGCCGGCGTTCCTCGGCACTAAGCGATTCCCAGCTTTGTTTCTCTGTCTCACGATCTTCCGGCGAGATGTGCTCGAACGAGAAGATCCCGTGAAGGATGCGCTGGAACTGGGCTTCGCTGTTCACCAGTTTTTCCAGTTGGATGGCTCGGTTCTGAATCCCGAAAAAGTAATGCGGAACCATGCCGTCGTGCACTGTCTCCGTGGCCGGGTCTTTGTCCGACGGATTGTCGCCGCGCTCCTGTGGAGTCGGTTCACCAGACACGAAGTATTTCATCCCGCCCGCCTGTGACTCCTTCTTGACGAAGAGCTGGATGAAATCGCAGGGTCGCAAACTGATATCGCGCTGATAAGAGCACTCCTGTTTCAGCCAGTAAGCACAGCAGATACCCTGGCTGCCGAATCGGGAGTTCCTGGAATGGTCACTGCTGGACGGATCGCCGTCATCGGATGCTGGATTGTTTCCGGAGACAGACTCATCCGGACTGGATTCACCAACACCCATTGAGTCGTCCGGCAGGCCGTCTGCTCGCTTCAACGGCGGCTTCAATCCCATCTCGCACCCGGTTTCGGAATTACGGCACAACGGCAGGTAACGGATTGAAAAAGGAAAAACTCGTCCGTTTTCGGCCTGGTAATCTTCGAACATCGGCGGGTTGACCGACATGCCGCCTGCGGCGATGATGCTCGTCGGCCCTGACATGACGATCTGATTGGCCTTGTACAACCCGAAGGTGCTGCAGACCGAGGTAAAGAGGCCGAGATCACCACCGGCGTTAACTGTGCCCAGCACGATGCAGTTCTGAATGTGGATGTCCGGCGCCTTGACGGATCCAACCACGAGGGTGTTCCGCAAGCGAACCTTGGCCATGCTCTGGATGTCTCCACGAACAATGAAGCTGATTCCGCCCAACCGGGCGGCCGGACTTTCCTCGACGTCGACTGACTGCAACGGATTAGTGATGATGGATTGGTAGGCAGAAGCTCCGGAGAGCAGACGCTGGGGGCCGAGGCTGCCGTCGTTCTCCATGCGGAGGTTTTCCGAGGCGAATACCGGACCCCGGATCGTACCCGCCCCCAAGATCTGAAGATTGGGTGAAAATGCGCCGCCCCCAATCGAGAAGGCCGCCGTCCGGCCATCGATGACCAACTCCTTATACACCTCCTGACGACTGGCGGGAAACACAGCCCCGCGTTCTGCCCCCTCAACGATAATCTGGTTACCGGATTGGGTTCGTGCCATATCTCTCTCCTGTCTAAGGCTGCATCACGATCAGTGGATACGTATCCAGATGCTCTTCAATGAGCTTTAGGTGGTCGGATCTGAGGAGACCGGCTTCGACAAGACGCCGCATGGATTTTTTGAGAATCTGGAGACCCTTGGCTCCCAGAACCTTCCCTTGACTCAGATCCAGGCGCGAAGCGGTTTTCAATATACACTCGTTCAGTTCGCTGAAATCCTTTTGCGGATCCTGTTTGCTGTAGCAGTCGGAAGTCCCTGTCTCCAGACAATATATCTGAAGACCGTCGCCTTGGATAAATGCATTGGGAGTCATCACGACCACGTTGACCGGAAGTGCGACGGCAGGCAGTTCCTGATCCAGTCCCGCGCCGTCTGCCGACTCCAGCCGGACGGCGGAATCATCGGCGAGAAAGCGCTTCAGGTGTTCCTGCAACTCGATGAAGCGACGGATGGCGTCAAGATCGATCCGCTGTTTCTGCTCACTCAGCATCTGGCTCCGCTTGCGCACGGTGACCTGCTGGGCGCCTAAGTTGTATTCCCGGATTTCCTCGTCTTCCTCCAAGTTGAATTCAAGTTCCTTCAAATACTTGCTGATCCCGTCGATGATCTCATAGATGTGCGCGGCAATGACGCGAAACTGCTGCTGCAAACCCCGTTGGATCTCCTCAAAGTGGCCATCGAACAGTTGTTGCTTCTCACTGACCGCCTGCAGTGCCTGGTCGTATCTGGACTTCACCTCGTCCACAGAACGCGCGATGGCGGTGCCGCTCTCCGCCGCCTCGGACAACGCCTGGAGCACATCCACGATCGCCACGCCCGACGACACCTGGCTCAAGCCCTGCTGGGTGATTTGTTCGCTCCGATGAATGTCCTGGCTGAGAATTTTCGTGCCCTGATCAATCATCATGTTGCCATCGAGCCCGACTGTTTTGATCTCCTGGAGCGTGTTCTGAAATTGCGCGAAGCTCTGACTAACCTGGGCCATGAGCTGTGCCAGGCTGTTCCTGACTTCCATGATCTCCTCCTCCAGCCGCCTGATCTCATCATGAACTTGACCGAATTGATCCTGGACCTTTGAGTCCAAGTCACCCACCTTTTGATTCACATAGCTGTAAACTTGTGTAAAATCAACGCCTTGGTTCGACATGATCAAATTCCCTTTCTGTGAATCGCCGCCGCCATTACGATGACAGCGTGCGGGTGAAATTTGAAATCGGGAAGAGACCCGTTTCGGAAATTTTTTCGATCTGGTCGCGATCTGGTGAAATAGGCAGGCTCCGGGTGAACACCAATTCGCGCGGTTTAACCTGCAAAGAGTTTTCTTTGACGTTCATCGCGTCGATATCTTGGTCCACCTGGTGGAGCCGTCCCGTGGTCTCATTGGATTCCTGGTTAAGTTGTTGCAGCGCCTGCTCGCTCAACAAACCGAGACGTCTGAAGTTGTCAAAAATCCGGTTTAACCTTTCCTCAGCAGCGCGCCCTTTGTTGTAAGCCTGCTGGAGGCGTTCGCGAATCTGTCGGCTGTCGGCGAGGAACTGATCAATCGGCGCTTGGATGGCTGTCGCTTCTTCAACTCGTCGATCCCGAATCTCCTTGGATAGATCGCCGAGGAGATCGACCACCTTGCTCCACACTCCTTCCTCGTTCCATAAAGTTTCAGTCAGCGGGATTAACACGTCGTGCCGGATCCGGTCTACTGCGCCAAGCCACGCTTTTTCGTGTGAGAATTGGCTTTCGCACAACGGGCAATGCCAGGAGTTCTGTTCGATGCTCAGCACCAGGCGAGTGTTGGGATTCAAGGTTAGGAACTTTTTATTGACGTTAACGGATTCATCATCTGATCCCGATTCGCTGATTGGGCTGATCCACTGTTTCAGGGGAGTTTTCAGCATGTCGAGCACGGTTTTACGATACAACCTCTGTTTCAGATGCAAGTCGCTCTGCTTGGCCTTGATGGTGCGTCGAATTTCTGGCGTATCCTCAACCCGCTTATAGTGAGCGATCTCCTCTATGAGACTCAAAATCAACTGAGCTGTGCCGGTTAAAAAATCATAAGCCTCCAACCAGCTTTCCTCAATCTTCTGCTTGGAAGCATCGGACATGTCGCACCCCCGGACGCTCTTCAGGCAGGCGTCCTGGTATCGAGAGAGGTTGGCAATCAACTGCCGAACCGGTTGGATTTGAACGTTTTCGATGTGCTTCAAATCGATGCCAAACTCATCAAGGATGTATTGTGGGATCACATTGCAGCGGGGACAGAAGTAATGATAACGAACCAAGTGAGAATCCGCATGAATCTTGTAGAACATGCGCTGGTTGATATTGCTGACTTTCTCCCTGTTGCGTTCGAGGCGATCAAAATTTTCTTCAAATGTGCGCCGAGCATCCTCCACAAAGCGATCGGAATCGTGGCCCTTATCCTCTTGGGTGGCCAACACTGCTCGCACCCTTTCCGCGATTTCATCGTAGCGCAGGTACTCTCGCTCCGATTCCTGATCCAATTGGATATCGACGACCGGTTGCGTTTGCAGGGAGGAGAGGTTGGCGGCCAGCAACTCGCCCAAGGCGCCTGCCCGCGGGATAATCGGCAACTGAAAACTTTTCGGCACGGAGGAATTGATCAGATTGTTGAAGATGTCGACGATCTGGATGATCTTACCCTCGACTCCGAACAAACGTCCCCATTCAGCAATATCGTCAGCCATATCGCCGGCGTCCAGCAGGATGTTGTCGTCCTTCAGCGAGTGGATCAGGCCGAGAGCTACTTCCAGTGATTCGCGGGGAATCGTGATTTCTTGGAGTTCGAACGAGACCGGATCACCGTTCGGATCGATGAAAACGCATACGCGCGGTCGCTTGATAATCCCCGTTCGCCGGTCACGGACTTCACGCTGGATCACGACCGGTGCGATCGGATAAAAGACACTGCCGACCCCCTCGACACACTGGGGGAGACGGACCAGCTGCTGCTCCGCCTCCACATACTCTTGCAGATATTGCTGATTTTGCTGAACTTCCTTCGCTCTATTCTGGATCTCCACGTCCAGCCGATTGACTTCCTGATAGTTCTCGCGAATGGCCGTTTGTATGTCACGCAATTGGCGGGCTATTTCGTCATACTGAGCTTGCCATTTATTGCCGAATAGCAGCATATACAGCCACACAAACATCTTCCAACGTTGCGCCTCTACCGCTTTCAGGCTCCGCTCGGCCTGCTGCTGTTTACTGCGAAGCACTTCGCCCGTTCGCTGTTCCTGGCTCAGCTGCGCTTGGAGTTGCTGTTGCTGTTGTTGGAGATGCCTGAGGGTATTGAGCAGATTAGCCTTGGTCTGAGCGACGCGTTTCTGCTCCTGCTGGAAGGCGACGATCGCAGGAGTCATTGATGTTGCCAGGGCGTAAGCCAGCTCGTCAATCGTCGACATGGAGGGGAGCTTTCCCTGCAGGTTGACGGTCCGCCCGAGAATAATCGCCTTCATCTTCTGCACACTCCTTTCATGATGTGATTTGCTTGCCGACCCGTCTTCGGACTCACGCCAGCGGATTGCCGCAAGCCGGGCAGATTTTCCAATTGTTTTGCACCTGTTGGCCGCAACCGGTACAACGATCCGGACGGGACCCTAACGACAGACCACAGGCGGGACATATTTTCCAACCGGCCTGAATCACTTCGCCACAACCGGGGCACACAGACGCCTGTTTCAACAAGGTCTCTCCACATGCTGGACAGGCTTTCCAGCCCGACTGAATACTGCCACCGCAATTAGGGCACACCGGTCCGCTCGGTTCCAGCGCCTGACAATGGGGGCAAACCTTCCATGCCGCCTGCACCGGCTTGCCGCAGGCCCTGCAACTGACATTCCCCCTGGGCTTCGCCACCGAGTTGTGGGGCGCCTGCGTGAGGGAACGATCTGTCATGTGCATTTTCACATCGACCGGCGTCTGCCCTCCGCCCTGAATCAGCGTATGGGGTAGATTCTGCTTGGACGCCTCCATCAAATGGGCCGCCTGTGAAGTTACATTGATCTGGTGCTGACGTTCCCGGCCCTCCGCATCCTTGAATGTCTCCAGATTGTTCCTGGCCGCGTCCGCTTGCGAGAGCGCTGACACCTTATCGTCGCTCCGGTCCAGCGCGCGCTGCATGGTCATCTGCTTCATCATCTCCTGAAGCGCCGTCGAATCCGCCACGCCCTGCTGGATCGCCTGAGCCATGACATTCTGCATCGCCGCCGTCTGGAGGTTCATCTGATTCTGCTGGTGGGATATCTGCTGTTGCTCCCTTAAGCGCTTGGCTTCCTGCACGGCTTGGAATTGTGCCAGGGCGTCGCCGGATTGGTCCTTTTCCAGCTCCCGGTCCAGCTTCTTCCGGCGGGCTTCGTCCTCGAAATCGAGATCGACGCGTCTTCGCTTTAGATCCAGCTGGAGATCACCTTCCATACGGGCGATGGCGAGGCGGAGTTCCTCACCCCGCTTGAACTGTTCGCGTTCCAGGTCGGCTATGGCGATGTCCACGCGCTTATAATCCAGCTTCTTGTCGTAAACCAGCTGGTCCCGGTGCAGGGAGGCCGAAAGCAGCAACTCCTGGATGGCCAGATCACCCTTCTCCGCAGCGAGCTTTAACTCCTGCAGGATATCGATCTCCTTGAGCCCGAGTTCTTTCTGCCGCTCCATATCACGGATAGAACGCTCATGGAGAAACCGGACCGCATCTTCTTCTCGCAGGGCCCGTTTTTTCTGAATCTCGAAGGCTTCTTGCTCCGTTAATCCCCAATTCACAAAAAAGTTGGACAGCTGCAGACCCCAGGTGGCCAACGTATTGCGCAGCTCTAGCTCCACCTCGCTGCGAATCTTTTCCTGAAACTCCCGGCTGCCTCGCAGCTGGGCGCTCTCGCATTCAGCTACTGTCGGAATAAGCGCCTTGGCGAGAATCTCGTCTCGCACCAGAGCGGTCAGATCCCATGTGGCGATGGCCTGCCGCCCCTTTAGCAGTCCCGACAGCATTCGGCTTCCGGAACTCTCGCAGAATAGTCGCAACCGACATTCACCGCTGACAATTTCGTTGTCCTTGGTAACGGCGGTGAGGGTGATGTCGGTGATGTCTCGTTGCAGGGAAAAGAACTCCATGGAATTGGACAGAGATTGGTTCTCATCCCCGCCGACCATCGAGGCATGGCTCATCGCAGAACCTGAGGTACTGCCTAGAAAGGAGGAGGAAGCACGTTGGGTGTGGCCGAGCAGTCCGTCGGATTCTCGGCCAAGCTCGCGGGATTTCATCCGTTCCCGACCCTGTTCAGCGGCTGACGATTCGCTCTGGGCGGATGACGCCGCCGAGGCCCACTGGGAATCCATTCCAGCGGCGGACTCCTTCCGGGCATCCTGCGACTTGCGTGTCTGTCCGAGGAAAACGGTGACGTCGATCGGGGAGCTGTCCAGGATGATGACCTCGAAGTTCTCCCGCCGAGTCAACCATCGCTGCACGTTGTCCCAAAAGGATGCGACTTCGACGGTCCCGCTGTTGAGTACGCCTTCCAGCTTGCCGTCACGGATGACCAATGCAGATTCGTTGGGACCGACCGTCACTGTCTTCTTGAAGAAGCCGACCAGTTCCGCCGCATGCACGCGAGCGGCCACGGTCTCTTGGCCATAGACGCGCCAATTGATGGGCATGCAAGCCTCCCAAGTAAGATGAGTATCTCATGGGGAATTCCCCCTGCTTAGCCTAATCGATAGGCCAAAAATAGCAGGACGCTTCCTCGATGACAAGATTAATTTTTCGCAAAAAATCAATTTCAATATGTCGTGGAATTCTCGTAACATTTTCGTTATAAACAAATTACCGGATGGAGTGATGTCTGATGCCCCGACACGTTTATGGGTCATGCTACAACAAGTGATACGCGAATCAATAACTGGCAAGACACGAGCGAGCACTAAAGGCACGTTGACATTCGGCCGAATCACTCCTAGAATTTTCTCTCGACAGGACCGCAATCACGCTCATGCATTGAACGGAATCTGGTGGAATCCAAGGAGCCAGGGATGAAAAGACTTTTCTTTCTTCTCTCAGTCGTGTGCTTCCTCATCATCGCTTGGTATTGGTTCGTGCCTGAACAGGTGCTTCGTCAGACCATCCGGGAAGGAGTTGGACAATCCGTCCGGGCGGTTCCAGACTTGGAGGGAAAACTTGCCGTTGTGACCGAAAACGACCAGGTCGTGGAATCCATCTGGGTTGAAGACATCGCCATCGCCTGCGAAAATGCCCTGCGGCAGCGTTTTTCCAGGCTGGTCCTTGTGGATCGACGGGATGTGACCCAATTGCTCCGCGAGCGTAAATTCCAACTTTCGCCATACGCAGAAGCCCCCGCCATCACCACAGCCGGCCAAAGCCTGGGCGCAGAGTTTTTATTCTTAATCCGGGTGAATGAGTGCCGGTACCGGAGTGGCGAGGGCAGGCTTCAGGCGACGGTCCGGTTACTGGAAGTAAAATCGGGCCGGCTGTTCTGGAGCGGGGAAATCAGCCATGCCAGCGCACCGCTCGCCTTTACCTTGATCAAATGGGCGCTGTTCGCCATTGGTCTATGGCTCCTCTTTTCATGGGCCTGGCGGACTCTCCTTCGGCAACGACGCATCGAGAAATTGACCGAGGACAAAGAGGAAAGGCTGGACTTGCTTTCGGACCTGGAGGCGGTAATCGTTTCGCTGACGGATGTTCGGGAACGTTCCACTCGGGCCGGAAACAGTGCCCTGACAGGTCAATTGCGAGACCTGATTCAGGATCTGATGCTCCTGCGCGACGAGATCCGCACATTGGCTCATGGCCACCCGGACAGAACCACCGGGCGTGATATCCATGGCTCTGAAAAAACGATATTCAAAGCCCACGAAAGCTTGCTTAAACTCCAGAACCAGATTTCCGGAATCAAGTATGACGAACTTTCGAAGGTCGAGGGCCGGATTATGGAATTGAAGAAGACCATCGACGAAATTCGCGCCAAGGTGAAGATCAGGGAATCCTTTATCCGTTGACGGTCATTCATCAAGCAGGAACCTCTCCCCATCCCCTCTTCGGGGAATAGCTTTGTGCAGCGCATGGGAAGCATCCGATGTCCGATACCCATCTGAGAAAGGAAGCCATCGCCAAACTTGATCTGCGCTTCGCCGCCGGCGAGATCGACGAACCCACCTACGACCGAATGAAAGCGAAAATTCTGGGCGTGGGGTCGACTGCCTACCCTGGAACACCCACTCCTCAATCCGTCACACCACCAATCGAGATGCCGGGGCCGCAATCCGCCGGCACGCCGTACCCCTCACCGGGCCGCCCGTCGGCCGCCCACCCGTCGCCCTGGCCGGGGGCGACGCCGGGACCGGTGGCGGGTCCGTCGGGGGGCGCCGGGAGCGGGGTGCGCACCGAGCGGCCGCGGCTGGCGGATCTGCGCCTGGAGCCGGGCGTCATTCTGTTCGACCAGTGGCGCATCGTGCGGGAGCTGGGCCGGGGCGGCTTCGGGGCGGTGTTCGAAGCCGAGGAGCTGAACCTGGGGCAGACCCAGGCGCTGAAGGTGCTGGACCCGGCGATGGTGGCGCGGGCGGAGCTCTTGGCGCGCTTCCGCCGGGAGGTGGCGCTGATGCGGGCGCTGGTGCACCCGCGGATCGTGCGGGTGTACGACTACCGGGAGGACCGGGGGGAGCACCTGGCGCTCATCAGCATGGAGTTCGTGGCCGGCTGCGCCGTGCGGGAGGTGCTGGTGACGGCCCGCCGCCGGAAGGCGCCGATCCCCGTGGGATTGGCCCTCGCCATTCTGGGCCAGACGCTGGAGGCGCTGGCGGCGGCGCACGGGCAGGGTGTCATCCACCGGGACGTGACGCCGGGGAACATTCTACTTGCGGGCGGGACAGCCGAGGAGCTGCTGGCCGCCTGGGATGATGAAGCGGCGGGTGGTACCGGCGCACTCGCGGCCGGAGGCCGCGAGGTACCGTTGGACCCGCAGGTGAAGCTGGTGGACTTCGGGATCGCGGGGCTGGTGGAGCGGACCGAGCTGTCGCAGAAGAGCCGGGTGATGGGGACGACGGGGTACGTGGCGCCGGAGGCGCTGGACGCCGATGCCGAGGTCACCGCGGCGGCGGACGTGTTCGGCGCCGGCGCGGTGGCGTACGAGCTGCTGTGCGGCAAGGTGCCGCTGGCGGCCACCTTCAAGGACATCGCCGGATTCCGGCCGGACCTGCCCCGCCCGCTGGCGAACCTGCTGATGCGCCTCATCACCGGGGATCCCGCGGAGCGCCCCGCCGCTCCGGCGGCCTTAGTCGAACTCGAACAGCTGGCCGCGGCGGAGCGGCAGCAGGCGGAGGAGGCCGAACGGCAGCGCCAGGCGGAGGCTGAACGACAGCGCCAGGTGAAGGCGGAACAACAGCGCCAGCAAGCTGAACGCAAACGCCAGGAGGCGGAAGCCGAGCGGCAGCGGGCGGTGCGGCAAGAAGCGGCGAACAAGGAGGCGGCTCGACAAGCACAGGCGCGAACGCTTCCTGCAGGGATGCAGTTTGTACGAATCCCGGCCGGGAGCTTTCAGATGGGCTCGAACAACGGGAACAGCGAAGAGCAACCCGTGCACGGTGTGACGTTGAAGAAGGCGTTCGACCTGCAGACGACGGAGGTGACGCAAGGGCAGTGGAAGGCAGTGATGGGCGACAACCCTTCCCACTTCACGAAGGGCGACGATTACCCGGTGGAACAGGTCTCCTGGGACGACGCTCAGGCATTCCTCAAGAAATTGAACACAATGGATCCGGGGAAGAACTACCGGCTGCTGACGGAGGCGGAGTGGGAATACGCGTGCCGGGCGGGGACGACCGGGGAGCGGTACGGAAATCTCAGCGACATCGCCTGGTACAGCGGAAACTCGGGCAGTCAGACCCATCCGGTGGGCAAGAAGCAGCCCAACGCGTGGGGTCTATACGACATGCTGGGGAACGTGTGGGAGTGGTGCGCGGACTGGTATGGTGAGAACTACTATGCAAACTCTCCATCCACGGACCCCCGGGGCCCGTCGTCGGGTTCATACCGCGTGTTGCGGGGCGGTTCCTGGTACAACATCGGCTACATCACCCGCTGCGCCACCCGCAACTGGGTCGGTCCCGGCGTTCGGAGCAGCTACAACGGCTTTCGGTGTGCCCGGGACTGATTGGTTCCCCTTGATCCTTTGATTCTTTTTCCCTTGATGTCTGACGGGGGTACAGGGGGCGTCAGCCCCCTGTCCGCCGTAAATTATTAATCCCATCCGACCGTTGAGCGGCTTGACAGACTCGCCGGCCGGCGGGTAGCATGGGTCCATGCCCGAAGAGCCGTCGGCCGAATTCCTGCGCCGCCTGCGCCGCGTCCTGGGGGCGCGGTTCCGGGGCAACCCCGTGGCCGCCGCCGACCTGGAGGAGTACGCCGCCCGGGCGGTGGAGCGCACCCTGGGCCAGGGCTACCGCCTGGACGACCCGGTGGCGTTCCCCTACGCCGTCCGCTGCGCCGTGAACGCCGTGCTGGACGAGGTGCGCCACCTCCAGGCCGTCCGGCGGGCCGAAGCGCTCCAGATCGCCGCCGGTCCCGCCGGCGCCGACCCCCTGGAGGAGTTCGTCCGGAAGGACCTGGTGGCCCGGCTGCTGGCGGCCATCCCGGCGCGCTGCCGCGACCTGTTCAGCCGCCTCTACGTGCTGGGCTGCGCCATCGCCGAGCTGGTGCCGGAGTTCGGCCCCAACGCCCACGCCGTCTCCCAGGCCAAGCAGCGGTGCCTGGAGAACGCGCGGGAGGCGTATGGGAGATTGGCAGGGTGAGGGGGGACCGGTGAATGGGTGAATGGGTGAATGGGTGAATCGGCAGAGGGGAATACGCCTTCCAGAATCTTATTCACCGCTGAGGCGCGGAGACGCTGAGCAGACCTGAACTTTTTCGATCACGAATCGGACCGGGCGGAGCCGGAACCAATTAAAGGGTACTCACAACAATCTGCGTGAATCTGCGTTGACATACGATGCTGAACGCAGAACAACACAGATCATTGCTGATTCACGCGGATTGTCCGACTGCTGACTTTTCGGACGACCTGGACCGATTGGCCGAAATTGATCAGCAGACCCACTTCTATGCCCGTGGCTTTGAGGTAGTTGACCAACTGGATGTGATGAATGACGGACAGTTCGTTCACCACCTTGATTTCCACGATGACCTGACCGTCAACGATCAGATCGGCGAAATACTCGCCGACGGACACCCCCTCGTAAATGACACTGATCGGCACCTGCTGGCCGACCCCGAGCCCCAGCCGGCGCAGTTCTACCGCGAGTGCATTCTCATACACCTTCTCGAGAAAACCGGAGCCCAACCGGCGATGGACCTGATAGGCCGCCCCAATGATCGCCTCAGTGAGGGCGGCGTTTGGATATTCTGCAGCCAAAGTCATGACGTCACCCCCGACCCGATCGCTATCATTAATAACGATCCAGAGGGTGGAGTGTCCGAAATATCAGGGATATTAAACGCAGATTGACGCAGATTCCGGATGATTGACACAGACTTGTTTTATTGTCTTCAGCTCCCTGGTTTCTGCGGAACGACCTTGGAACTATTTGTCCAATGGGGAAAATCCAAAACCTAAAAGTGATCTGCGTAAATCTGCGTCAATCTGTGTAAATCTGCGTTGAGTTCCGGATTTCAACGCAGATTGACGCAGATTTCAGATGATTAACGCAGACTTTTTTTTGTTGTCTTTGAAACGCGGGTTCCTGCAGAACATCTCCGGCATTGTATGTCCGATTGGGTGAAATCCAAAAAACCCGAATGCAATCTGTATAGATCAAAAATCTGCGTAAATCTGCGTGGGTCTGCGTGAATCTGCGTGGATCTGCGTTGAAAGCCTGCTCCGGAAGAATGAATATTTCCGACATCGCCAGTTGGCGAGTGAGTATTGGAGCGTGATATTCCGGGGCGTGGGCCGTTTACCCGGTGACAGCACGCGGAGGAACAGCCATGGGCGACGGCTTGAGTTTCGAGGAGCTCCGGCTCCGGTTCACCGAACACCTGAAGGAGCGGGGGCACCTCGCCGGCCTGTCGCGGTGCTACCTGCACAACCGCTTCCGGATGACCCTGGACGCGGCGAGCTACGAGCGGCTGGAACCTCACGCCGGCCTCTTCCGGGCCGCGGCGGCCGCCGCCTACACCGCCCTGGCCGCGGACGGCCGGATGGCGGTCACCCCCGGGCTGTCGCTGCGCCTGGAGCGGGGCGCGGACGGCGCCGGCCTCCGCATCGAGTCCGAGACCGTGGGGCCCGGCGACGGGGCCGGCCTCTTCCGGCTGACGGTCACCGACGCGGACGGGACCCGCGGCGGCCGCCTGGTGTTCGCCGACGCCCTCTACCCCGAGCAGCTCCTGGACCTGCGGCCGGAGCTGGCGCCGGCCTTCGACCGGCTGGAATCCGCCCCGGCGGCAATCTCCCGCCCGGCGGCGGGCGATGGCCTCCTGTTCCACGCCGAGCCCGGCACCGACGACCGGCTGCCGCCCGATCGCCGCCCGGGCGCCGGGACCCTCGTCACGGCGGATCCCGGCGACGGGCTCCGGTCCGGTCCCCTGACCGGCCGGCGGATCGTCATGGGCCGGGACCTCTTCGCCGTCTACAGCGGGGACGCCGCGGTGGTCGCCGGCGCCGGTGGGCACCTGCCCCTGGCCGGGAGCGGCATCACCGGACCGGCGCTGCTCCTGCGCCACCACGCCCGACAGGGCGTCCTGTACGGCCGGCCACTGCCCGGCTCACCGCCGGTGGCGTACGCCGGCGTGCCCGTGGACCGCACCTTCCGCCTGTCACCGGGCCGGCCCGTGACCGTGGGCGACCAGGTCCGCCTGGAGCTGACGCGGGAGGCGGAGCCGGCGCCGGCCGGTTTCGCCGCGCCCGGCCTGCCGGGCGGCGAGGCGGTGGCGGCCGCCTGGGATCGGCTCCGGGCGGCGATCGGCGGCCAGGTCCAGCCGGTGCTGGGCCGGAAGCTGGCCCCGGCGCGCTGGGGCATCCAGCTGGGCGCGCCGCTCGCCGCCTACCGGCCGGTGCGCCGATTCCTCGAGGAGGAGTTCCACCGCGCCGCCGCCGCCTTCTACGAAACCCACGGCCTCGAGACACCCGACGGGACGCGGCTGCGGGTGCTGCTGGCGCTGGACCCGGAGCTGCCCGAGCCGATCCATGTGTCGCACCGGTGGCGGTGAGGGGGAGTGAGGAGTTGGGAGATAGGAGATAGGAGATAGGAGATGGGATATAGGAGTGACACAGAACCGGGGTCTGAGGTTCCAAGTTCCAGGTTCCAAGTTCCAGGTTCCAGGGCCGAGGTCCCAAATCCGATATCCGATGTCCGATATCCGATGTCCGAGCACGATGACGATTACACGCACGATTATTCAGTTACTCACGTTTTTATGTCATGAACCATCTGCGTGAATCATCCGGAATTTGCATTAATCTGCGTTCAGTTCCAGATTCCGGCGCCGGATTTCAACACAGATTCACGCAGATTTTTTTGATTAACGCAGATCACTTTTAGGTTTTTGGATTTTTCCCGTTGGGCATGCAGTTCATGGGACGTTCCGCAAGAACAAGCATTCTGAAGTCAACAAAAGAAGTCTGCGTCAATCATCCGGAGTCTGCGTTAATCTGCGTTCAGTTCCAGATTCCGGCGCCGGATTTCAACGCAGATTCACGCAGATTGAATTGACGCAGATTATCGTTTGTACCTTATATCTAATTCCGGCTCCGCCGGGTTGGGATAACGCGCACGATAACGAACACGAGCACGACGGCGCGGACGAGATCCGAAAATGAGTGCGGGCGGAGAGTGACGTTTATCTTCCCCATCCGTTTGACGGGAGGAGGAAGTACAATATGGACACCATGACGAACGCGACGGCGAATGAGGCGCTGGTGGCCCGCTGCAGGGCGCTGGCCGAACGACTCGGCTACGCCTGGCGACCCTGGCGCGCCGGCGGCCGCGACGCCGTGCGCGCCGGCGGCATGGGGCTGGTGTTCCGGGCCGAAGTGGCCGGGGCGGTCCGGGCCGTGAAGGTCCTCCGGCCCGGCGCGGCCAACCCCGAGTGGTTCCGCCAGGAGCTGCTGCTGCACCGGCGCCTGTCGGACCGGCTGGACGAGCCCCGCCTGCTGCGCTGCCACTCCGTTCGGACCGACGGCCCGGCGGATCTCTGGCACGGTGTCTTCGACTGCCTGGAGGCGGGCACCCTGGCCGAGCGCCGCGACCTGCCAGCCGCGGACCGCCTCCGCGCCGTGCGGGACGCCGCGCGGGGGCTGGCGGCGCTCCACCGGCAGGGCTACGTCCACCGGGACTTCACCCCGGCCAACATCTTTCTCGTCCGCGCCGCGGACGGCTGGCGCGGCGTGCTGGGCGACCTGGGCATCGCCGCGCCGCTGGCGCCCGACGGGATCTTTCCCTCGGGCACGGCGCTGCTCCGCCCCGTGGGCACGCCCGGCTTCCGGGAGCCGGGCCTGGCTTGCGGCGACGTCCGGGCGGACGTCTACGCCGCCGGCGCCACCCTCCACGCGGTGCTCGCCGGCGCGCCGCCGGCTCACCCCGACGATGTCCGCGCCCTGCCGGCCGCGGCCCTGCCCGCCGAGGCGCGGGAGCGGTTCCGCCGCCTCGTGGCCCGGTGCCTCGGCGACCGGGCGCAGCGGCCCGACGCCGCCGCGCTGGCCGCGGAGCTGACCCGCCTCGTGGACGCCCCCCGTCGCAGCGCCCGCTGGCTGCCGGCGGCCGTCACCCTGGCGGGGACGACGGCGCTGCTCTTCGGCGCGTTCGTGCTCTGGACGGTGCTGGACGCCGCCGGCCGTCCGCCGGCGCCACCGGTCCCGACCGTCCGCGAGGCGCCGCCCCGCCCCGCTCCGGCCGCGGCGCCCGCCCGCCCGCGGACCGCGCCACCGGCCCCCGCCCAAACCGCCAGCCGGCCCCGGCCCCTCCCGCCGGCGCCCGGCAGCGCCGCGCCGCCGGCTGCCGTTGTCCCCCGCGGCCAAGCCGCGCCTTCGCCTCGAGACCGGGACGCCGCGCTCAGCGCCGCCCTGGGCCTCCTGCAGGCGGGCCGCACCGACGCGGCCACCGACGCCCTGGCGGGCCTTCACCGCCAGGCCCCCGACTGGGAGCCGGCCGCCTACTGGCTCTGCCGGGTCCTGGCCGATCCGGCCTCCGGACGCGCGGCGGAGGCCCGCGCGGCCGGGCGTCGCTATCTCGACCGCCATCCCGGCAGCGGCCGCCTGCGGAGCCTCGTGGCCGCCCTCGACTCCATCGCCCGCGCCGAGGCGTCCGGCGCCACGCGCCGGAACATGACGACGCAAGAACCGCCCACGCCAAGACGCCCAGACGCCAAGAAAACCCGCATCTATTTTGGAGCGGATCCGTCCGTTCCTGGCGCCTTCGCGCCCATAAGTTCTCCAGTCAATTTCCTTTCTATTCACCGATTCACCCATTCACCCATTCACCGTTTCACCGATTCACCGATTCACCGTCTTCCAAGGAGTCGCCCATGCGCTGTCCCAACTGCAGCGGCCTGATCTTCCCCACCGACACCCGGTGCCCCCACTGCCAGCAGGACTTCGGCCAGTCGGCCTACCAGCGGGACAAGGCGGAAGCCCGCAGCTTCTTCGCCCCCCTGGGCGCCCTCACCGGGACGGCCGCCGCCGCGGAGGCCGCCGCCAAGGTCCGGCTGTCGCTGCGTTGCCTGCCGGTGCTGAACCTGCTGCTGGCCCACGCCGGCATCCCCGCCGTGGAGCCGCTCGAGGTGGAGAACACCGGCGACGCCGTGGTGTCCGACCTGTACCTGCACGCGGCCATGGAACCGCCGGTGCTCATCGACGTCAAGGAGCGCCTGGGGCAGCTCCCGCCCGGCAAGCGGCTGCTGTGCGAGCGGCTGCACCTGCCGCCCGACTACCCCCGCTTCCTCGCCGTGGGGGAAAAGGTGGACGGCGTACTCAAGCTCCGGGCGCTGGACGGCGACCGCGTGGTGGCCGAGGCTCAGGAGCGGCTGGAGGTCCACGCCGCCAACGAGTGGATCGGCGTGGGCGCCGCCGCCGTGGCCATCGTGGGGATGGTCACCCCCAACGACCCGGCGGTGCTGACGTTCTTCCAGGCGCTCGGCCGCAGCTTTCCCGGCTACCAGGGGGGCGGCGGCGCGCCGGTTTTGGGACAGCTGGAGGCGATCTTCGGCGCGATTGCCGGCGGGGGCTTCGAGTACCTCAACGTGCCGGTCTCGTACGAACCCACCGGGCAGAAAGTGCTGTTCCCCGCCGAGGTCCTCAGACAGCGCAAGGGCGCCTGCCTCGACTACTCGGTGCTGCTGGCCGCCCTCATGGAGCGGGCCGGGCTCCGCCCGCTGCTGGTGTTTGTCGAGGGACACGCCATGATCGGCGCCTGGCTGACGCCGCCCGAGGCGGCGGGCCTGTCCGTGGAGTCCCCCATCCTCGCCGACCGCCGGGAGCTGGAAGGGCTGCTCGCCGAAGGGTTGGTGGGCGTCTACAACAGCACCTCCTTCTTCGGCCGGCGCGACTGGTCGCTGGACAAGGCCCGGCAGGACGCGCGCCCCTACCTGCAGCGCTTCAACTTCTGCCTGGACGTGGCGGCCGCCCGGCCGGGCCGCGACGGCCGGCCGGGAATCACCCCCATCAATTTCACCCGGTGATATTTTCCCGGGCCATCCGTTTTCATGGTGAACGCCCCGATAGCCGCTCCTGCGCCGGATGGCCGGGCCGGGGGAATCGGGGCCAGACACGACAAGGAAGGCACACCATGAAAAAAGCGCTCTGGATCTTCGGCATCGTCTGCGCCGGCCTGCTGCTGGCGTTCTACCTGTCCCTGGCGCCGGACGGGGCGGCGGCGGACGGCGGGTCCGCTCCCGCCACCCGCGGCGGCGCCGCCCGGCCGGACGGTCCCGCCCGGGTCTCGCTGGTCTGGCAGATCGGACCGGAGACGTCGGCGGACGTGGGCCGCAACCGCCTGCTGGTCACCGGCCGGGGCACCGCCAACCCCAAGGAGTATCACAACCCCGCCCAGGCCCAGTCCATCGCGCTGCGCACCGCCCGGCACCTGGCTTACGAGAAGCTGGCGGAGAGCGTCGGCGGGATCCGCGTGGTGAGCGCCACGACGTACCGCGACCTGGTGCCGCAGGCGGACGCGCTCAGCACCGAGGTGGACGCCCTGGTGCGGGGCGCCGCCATCGAGCGGGAGGACGTCCGCACCACGGCCCGGGGCTACCCGGCCGCCGAGGTGACGCTCGCCCTGCCCCTCTACGGCAAGGACAAGGGCTTCTTCACCCGGCTGGCCGAGCGGCTGCGCTCGGGGACGATCTCCCTGACGCTGCCGCGGCTGTTCCTGGCCGACGCGGGGGCAGCGAAACCGGACCGGGCCCCGGCGACGCCGCCGGCGGCGAGCCGTCCCCGGGCGGCCGCGGCGTCCGCCGCCGTCCGCTACTCCGGCGTGCTCCTGGCCATGCCGGCGCGGCTGGAGAACATGGCGGCCCTGCCCCGGATCGTGGACGCGGACGGGCGGACCGTCCTGAACTTCGCCACCGACCTGCCCGAGCCGGTGCTGGCGGACGGCCCGGTGGTGACCGACTCCCCGACGGCGCCGGCCTGCCGCGCGGCGGTGGGCGAGCGTCCGCTGACGGTGCGCGTGGCCGCATCCCCGCGGCGCCCGGGCGACCTGGTGATCCAGACGCGCCTCAGCGACGCGGAGCGCCGCCTGCTCGTGACCGCGGTGAGCGAGGGACGGTTCGCGTTTCTGGTCATCCCGGTCTGAGCGCCGCGGGCGCCAGGCGACTTGACAGGATATTCGTGATGGCGAGGTGGACCATGACTCGATACACGCTTCTGTTCGGACTGATGCTGATGCTGATCCTGCCGCCGCTGGCAGCCGTCGCCGCCGGCGCCCCCGCCCCCCGCTGGGTGGAGACGGAGGGCCGGGCGGCGGTGCTGGGCGGCGACGAGGCCGCCGCCCGCGACGCCGCCGTCCGCGACGCCCTCGACAAGGCGCTGGAACAGGTGGTGGGGCTGGCGGTGGACTCCTGGTCCCTGTACCGGAAAGAGATGCTCGTGGACCACGTATTCAAGGCCCGCGCCGCCGGCTACATCCGGCAGCACGAGATCCTGGCCAGCCGGATCGACGGGACGGTCTGCGTCGTGAAGGTCCGGGCGCTGGTGGGCCGCGAGGCCGTCGAGGCCACGCTGGCCGCCCTGGCCGCCCACCACGCCGTGCTGGTCCTGGCCGACGAGCGCAACCTGGGCCGTCCCGTGGCGGGCCAGGTGATCGCCCCCGTCCTGGACGATCCCTTCTTCCAGTCCGCGGTGCGGGTGGCTCCCGCGAACGAGCTGCGGGCCAGCGGCGTCGTGAGCGCCCTGCCCGACCCGTTCTTCCGCCAGCCCGCGGCGGGGAAGCTGGCGGAATTGTCCCGCCGCTTCCTGGCCGACCTGGTGGTGGTGGCCTGGGCCGACACCGCCGACGCCACTCCCGCCGGCGGCGACATCGGCTACGACGTGGACCCCGCCGTGCTCTTCCCCGTGGCGTACGCCTCGGGGAACCTGACGGTCTACTCGGGCGCCGGCGGGAAGCTGGTCCTGACACGGCGCTACGACCGGGTGAAGGGGGCCGACAGCCAGAGCGCCGAGCGGGCCGGGCTGGCCGCCCTGGGCGAGCTGGCCCGGGCCATGCGCCGGGACCTGGTGGCGGGGCTCTCCGCCCACCTGAAGGCGCAGCGCCTGGTGTTCGAGGTCCGCTGCCATCAGGGGGAGGCGGCCGCCGGCCGGCTGGCCGGCATCTTGAAGGGGCTCCGCTTCGTGACCGACGTGGAGACGGCCGCCCGCGAGGGGGACGCCGTCACGCTGCGGGTCACCTTCGGCGACCGCCCCCGCTACTTCCAGCTGCTGCTGGCCGCCACGCCCGGACTGCGGGTGGAGCGCTTCAACCTGGACGCCCGCACCGCCACGGTGGCACTGGACTGACATGAACCCGCGCCTCCGCCAGGCACTCGCCGTCGTCTTCTTCGCCGCGCTGGGGCTCTGCCTGTACCTGGCGTACGAGGCGCTGCTCGTGTTCCGCGCCTTCTTCACCTGGGGCAACTTCCTCCTCTGGGGCCACCCGGTGTACCTGCTGGCCCTCGGGGCCCTCGTGGTTGGGCTGGCGCTCTGCGCCCTGCCGCGGGGCGAGCCCGTCCTGCGCCTGCGGCGCGGCTGGCGCACGTACGAGCTGCCGGCCGGCGCCATCCTGGGGCGGGACCGGAAGCGGTGCACGGTCCGCTTCCGCGACCCGGCCGTGTCGGCCGCCCACGCCCGGGTGGACCTCCTTCCCGACGACACCACCGACGAGGCCCATCCGGCCCGCGGCCGCTGGGTCATCGAGGACCTGGCGAGCACCAACGGCACCCGCCTGAACGGCGCCGCCCTGGTGCCGGACCAGCCGCGGGCGCTGGCGGCGGGCGACCGGGTGGCCCTGTCGGACGCGACCGAACTCGCCGTGGGCGAGCCCGACGTCCGGTGCTTCCGGCCCGGCCTGTTCGTCGCCTACGCCGCCTTCCACGTCTACCTGGCATTCGGCTTCCTCCTCGGGTTCGCCGCGCTCCTCACCGGGCTGGACGAGGTCGCGCCGCGCTTCCGCGACGTGACGGTGGACCTGGCCCCCTTCGTGTCGCTGCCGGTCTTCGCGGGCCTGATCGCCGCCTGGACCGCGGCGGTGAACGCGTTCCTCGCCGCCCTGCGCCGGCTGGGCGCCACCGCCGCGCTGCTGGGGCTGGCCCTGGCGGCCATCCTGACCACGGGGCTGCAGCACCTCTACTACCTGCTGCCCCTCGTGTCGCTGCACTACGGCCGGATCTACGCCGGCGGCGACTGGCCGGCGTCGGTCCAGGGCTACCTGCGGGACTACCTCGTCAAGTACCGCGCTTTCCCCCGCCAGTTCGGCTTCGCCGTGGCGCTGCTGCTGGCGGCGGCCCTGCTGGCGCTGCTCCTGCGCCGCTGGCGGGAGCGGCGGCCGGTCCGCCGGCCGCTCGGCGACGCCGCCGCGCGCCGCCTCGTCTACGGCTGCGCCGCCGCCGCCGTGGCTGTCACGCTGGCCACCGCCTTCTTCGGCGGCACCGGCGGGCGCGAGCTCGTCGTGGACGCGGGCGTGGCCATGCCCCGCCTGTTCCTCCCCCTGGGGCCGCTGTCGGTCCAGAGCGTGGATCTGGTCAAGGTGCTCCTGGTGGTGTTCCTCGCCGGCTACTTCCACCTCCACGTCACCCTGCTCGCCGACGCCGGCCGGCGCCGCTACTGGGCGCCCCTGCTGGCGCTGTCGGCCCTGGTGGTGGCGGTGGTGGTCTTCCAGCGCGACCTCGGCGGGGCCACCATCCTGCTCTTCCTGCTGCTTTTCTTCTACTTCGTGGTGTTCAACACGCCGGGGCGGCTGGCGGCGATCCTGGCGGGGTTCGCCGCGCTGGTGGGGCTCCTCTATGTCCTCGCCCCCGGCCCGCTGGGCATCGTCCGGACGCGCCTCGACGGCTGGATGGACCCCTTCGCCCACAGCGAGCAGGTGGCCCTGGCCATCTGGGCCGCCAGCTCGGGCGGGCTGTGGGGCAAGGGGATCGGCGACAGCCAGGCGGCGCTCATCCCCGACGTCCACACCGACCTGGCCTTCGTGCCCGTCGTGGAAACGGGCGGCCTCCTCGCCGGACTGGCGCTCCTGGCGCTCTACGTCATCGTGTACTGCCTCCTGGCCCGCATGGCCCGCCACACCGGCAACCTGTTCTGGCGGTTCTTCATCCTGGGCACGGCCATATTGTTCGCGGTGCAGACGCTCTACATCGTGGGCGGCTCCACCGGGCTGCTCCCGCTCACCGGGATCACCCTGCCCTTCGTCAGCCAGGGGGGCACCTCGCTGGTGGTGTCGCTGGCCCTGGTGATCGCCGCCGTGGGCGGCTGGGCCGCCGGCGGCGCCGCCTCGGTGCGCCACTACCCGGAGATCCTGCGCCGCACCTCGCGCAACCTGCGCCTCTTCACCCGGGTGGTCCTGGCGGGCACCGCCGTCACGGCCGCCTGGCTGATCTGGCTCACCGGGCCGGGCGCCGCGGGCTTCCAGGAACGCCGCATCCGGGACACCCGCCGCCTGGCCGCCGTCCATCGCCTCGTGGCCGATGGCGTATACCGCCCGACCCCAGGCGGCGACGTCGCCTTCGACGCCCGGCGCTGGGCCGCCCGGCCGGACCCGCCGTTTCCCGAGGCGGCCGCCCGGCGCTACGCCGCCCTCATGCACGCCCGCGACGGCCGCGTGGTGGTGGACGACATCTACTTCTCCCGCCCCAGCCCGTTCCGGGAGTCGGTGCGCCGGCCGCGCGGCCCGATCCTGGACGCCCACGGCCGGCCGCTGGCCTACTCCGTGGGCCGCCGGCGGCGGATCTATCCGCTGGGGCCGGCCGCCTTCCACCCCGTGGGCTACCGCGACGCCGTGTTCGGGACCGCCGGCCTGGAGCAGGCGCTGGATCCGCAGCTGGCCGGCCGCAGCCTCTCGCTGGCCGAGTGGGTGACCGCGTTCAAGCACAACGCCCTGAGCGGCATCCAGGTCCGGACCACCCTGCTGGCGCCGCTGCAGGCCGACCTGGCGCGGGAACTGGCGGGGCGGCGGGGCGCGGCAGTGGTGCTGGACATCCGCACCGGCGGCGTGCTGGCGCTGGTGTCGGCCCCGGCCCTGGACCCCGGCCAGCTGGGGCGGACGTTTTCCGCGGCCGCCGGCCGCCCCGACCAGCCGTTCCTCGACCGCACCGTGGGCGAACTCTACTTCCCCGGCTCGGTGTTCAAGCTCGTGGTGGCCGCCGCCGCGCTGCAGGACCCGGCGGCGGACGTGAACGCCCCGTGGCGCTGCGCCGGGCCCAACGCCTACCGCATCCGCTGCCCGGCCGATCATGGCCCGGTGGCGCTGCGCCCGGCGCTGGCCGTGTCGTGCAACACGTACTTCTCCGGCCTGGCCGTCCGGCTGGGGGACCGGCTGGTGGCCGCCGCCGACGCCGCGGGCTTCAACCGCCGCTTCCTGCCGCCGCTGGCGCCGGGCGCTCCGGCGCCGCTGCCGTCGGTGGCGTTCCGGGACGACCCCGACGGCGCCCCTTTCCCGCTGGCGGCCAACCCGCGCCTGGTGGCCCAGTGCGGCATCGGCCAGAACCGGGTGCGCCTCACGCCGCTCCACGCCGCGGTACTCGCAACGGCGGCGGCGAACCGGGGCGAAGTCCGCCTGCCCCGCCTGGCCGGCGAGCTGCAGGTGGCGGCGCCGGACGGCGCGGTGATCCTACGCCGGCCGTTCCCCGAGAGCGAAACGGTCCGGCTCTTCCCCGACCTGGTGGCCGCCCAGCTCGCCGAGATGATGCGCGACGTGTTCGACACGCCCCGCGGCACGGCCTACCGGCTGGGCGCCGGCCGCCCGGCGACGGCCGGGTCCGGCGGCGCGGGAGCGGACACCGAGACCCTCGCCCTGGCCGGCAAGACGGGCACCGCCCAGGTGGCCGGCCGCGCGCCCCACGCCTGGATGGTGCTGTTCGCGCCGGCCGACGCGCCGCGGGTGGCGGTGGCCGTGCTCGTGGAGAACGCCGGCCACGGTTCCCAGGCGGCCGGGCCCATCGCCGTCCGCGCCGCCACCACGGCCCTGGCCCTGCTGAAGGAAGATGAATAGGCACTCACCACAAAGGCACAGAGGGCACAAAGCAGACAGACACTTGGGACACCAAATGGCAGCACAAGAATCCGGGCACCGCACGCTGATTTCCACATCCGGGACATCGCGCCCCGAGATGACCAGCATCGTCCTGATCACTGCTCGGGCAATTGACCGTCAGTAAATTCCTTTGTGGCCTTTGTGGCTTTGTGGTGTAATTTAGAACTTCCGCTGCGAGTGCGACTATGAGCCATTTGACCGACGAGCAGATCATGCGGCTGGCCGACGGCGACGCCGACGACGCGGCGCGGACCCACGCCGCCGCCTGTCCCCGCTGCCGCGCCGCGGTGCTCCGCCAGGCGGCCCTGCTGCAAGCGCTGGCCGAACAGATCGGCCGCCGCCTCGACTGCCTGCCGGTGGAGCGGGTGGCCGACCTGTCGGGGACGGCCACGCCCTCCGCGGGCGAGCGCGCCCATCTCTCGGCCTGCCCCCTCTGCCGCCTGGAGATCGATGCGGTGCGCGAGGGGGCCGCCCTGGCCGCGGCGCCGTCCGCGGCGCCGGCGGCCGCCCCGGGGCTGTCCGCCTGGCTGGACGCGGCCGCCCGCAAACTAGCCGACGCCTTCCGCGCGCCGGCCCCGGTGTTCGCCGCCGCCGGCGCGGTCATCGGCATCGCGCCCGGCCAGGTTACCCGCGGCGAAGCCCACGGCCTGGCCGTCGAGGTGGACGCCACGGGTCCGGCCGTCATCGTCCGCCTGTCGGCCGCGCCGCCGGGGCCGCTGCAGCTGGTGCTGCGCTCACCCAACCTGACGCGCCGGCTCACCATGGCCGGGACCACGCTGACGCTGCCTCCCGGCAACTGGCAGCGGCTGGAGGTGGAGTGAGGGCGGGGGCGGCCGGAGCGGGCCGGCACTACCGGTTGCCGCAGCGGCTTCGGACAGCGGGTGGATTGCCGGCCGGACTTCAGATGAACAGGGGGTTGCACGGCCCATGCAGGACCTGACCGAACTCCGCGGAATGATCCAGCGGCTGAAGCGCCGCCTCGTCGACGGCGAACTGGACGCCGCGGCGTTCCAGCAGCAGCTGGAACTGCTGATGGTGGGACTGAGCCCCGCCGAGCGGGAGTCGGTCCTGGGCACGCACACCCCCGTGAGCACGCCCATCCCGGGAACGCCGCTGCCGCAACCCGCCGGCACGCCGGGGCCGGGGACCGGCCGGCCGTCGCCGTGGCCGGGGGCGACGCCGGGGCCGACCGTCGGCCCATCGGGCGGAGCAGGAAGCGGCGTGCGCACCGAGCGGCCGCGGTTGGCGGACCTGCGCCTTGAGCCCGGGATCGTGCTCTTCGACCAGTGGCGCATCGTGCGGGAGCTGGGCCGGGGCGGGTTCGGCGCGGTGTTCGAAGCCGAGGAGCTGAACCTGGGGCAGACCCAGGCGCTGAAGGTGCTGGACCCGGCCATGGTAGCACGGGAGGAGCTGCTGGCGCGCTTCCGCCGGGAGGTGGCGCTGATGCGGGGGCTGGTGCACCCGCGGATCGTGCGGGTGTACGACTACCGGGAGGATCGGGGGGAGCACCTGGCGCTCATCAGCATGGAGTACGTGGCCGGCTGCGCCGTGCGAGAGGTGCTGGCCGCAGCCAGAAAGACAAAGATGCCGATCCCCGTGGGATTGGCCCTCGCGATTCTGAGCCAGACGCTGGAGGCGCTGGCCGCGGCGCATGCACAAGGGGTGATCCACCGGGACGTGACGCCGGGGAACATTTTACTTGCGGGCGGTACAGCCGTGCAGCTGCTTGCTGCCTGGGGTGAGGAACCGGCGAGGCGGCGAAACGGCGAGGCGGCGGCCGAGCAATCTGCAGATACTGAACCGGCGAGCCGGCGAACCGGCGAGGCGGCGGGTGGTGCCGGCGCGCTCGCGGCCGGAGGCCGCGAGGTACCGGTGGACCTGCAGGTGAAGCTGGTGGACTTCGGGATCGCGGGGCTGGTGGAGCGGACCGAGCTGTCGCAGAAGAGCCGGGTGATGGGGACGACGGGGTATGTGGCGCCGGAGGCGCTGGACGCCGACGCCGAGATCACCGCGGCGGCGGACGTGTTCGGCGCCGGCGCGGTGGCCTACGAGCTGCTGTGCGGCAAGGTGCCGCTCTCCACCGGCTTCCAGGACATCGCCCAGCTCGATCCCCGCCTGGCGGAGGGGGCCGCCCGGGTGGTGATGTACCTGGTGGCCGCGGCCCCGTCTGAACGTCCAACCGCGCAGCAGGCGTTGACGTTGATAGTGCATGAAGCGCCCCAGCAACTGGTGACGGATCGCCTGGGCCAGCCGGTGGAATTGGAGTGCGTCGCACGGCGACGGCGAGAGCAGGAGGAGCGGGAGGAGGCGGTGCATCAGGAAGAATTCCGATCGCTTCTGGTGGGGATGGAATTTGTGCAAATTCCGGCAGGCAGTTTTCTGATGGGATCCGACACTGGAACAGATGATGAAAAGCCGGTGCACCAGGTGACCATCAGCCGGCCGTTCGAACTGCAAACGACGCCGGTGACACAGGGACAGTGGGTGGCCGTGATGGGGTTCAACCCATCCGAGTTCAACATGGGCGACGATTACCCCGTGGAAAACATGACATGGGAAGATATGCATACTTTTCTCAAAAAGTTGAACGTGCTGGATCCGGGGAAGAACTACCGGCTGCCGACGGAAGCGGAGTGGGAGTACGCCTGCCGGGCGGGAACGACCGGAGAGCGGTACGGCGAACTGGATGCCATCGCGTGGCACAGAGGAAATTCGGACCGTCAAATCCATCCGGTGGGACAGAAGCAGCCCAACGCGTGGGGGTTGTACGACATGCTGGGGAACGTGTGGGAGTGGTGCGCGGACGGGTACGACAAAGACTTCTATGCGAGTTCACCAGCCACGGATCCTCGATGCACGACGGAAAAAAACGGTAACATTATAAGTCGGGGTGGAACCCGCAGTGCACAACGCCATTGGGCAGTGTACAGTCCCTTAACCGGTTTTCGGTGTGCCCGGGGCTGAAGGGTCTCCGTTGATTCTCTGATGCTTTTTCCCTTGATGTCTGACGGGGGCACAGGGGGTGTCAGTTCTCTGTCCGCCGCAAGACTCCACTGTCTCGCATCCCGCCACTGGCATTCGCGGCGAGGTCGAGTAGCAGGTTGGAGGAAATTCTACGCGACAACTCCTCCGCGTCTTGTCCGCATTTCGTCCGTATACGTACGATTGTATAATCCCTGCTGAGCGTTGCAGGCCAAGCTCCCCTTGCCCGCTGTGGCGGGGTCGGTGATAATAAGGGGTGTCGGTCGTTTAGCGATTGCCCATATGAACGCATGACTTGGTGAGGCCCGTCGCCCATGCCCGAGCGCACCCCGAAACAGGAGGCCCTGGACCGGCTGGACCTGGGCCAGGTGGCGAGCGAGATCGGCCAAATCACCCGCGGCGAAGCCCACGGCCTGGCCGTCGAGGTGGACGCCACGGGTCCGGCCGTCATCGTCCGCCTGTCAGCCGCGCCGCCAGGGCCGCTGCAGCTGGTGCTGCGCTCTCCCAACCTGACGCGCCGGCTCACTATGGCCGGGACCACGCTGACGCTCCCCCCCCCGGCAACTGGCAGCGGCTGGAGGTGGAGTGAGGGCGGGGGCGGCCGGAGCGGGCCGGCATGACCGGTTCCCGCAGCGGCTTCGGACGGCGGTTGGATTGCCGGCCGGACTTCAGATGAACAGGGGGTTGCACGACCCATGCAGGACCTGACCGAACTCCGCGGAATGATCCAGCGGCTGAAGCGCCGCCTCGTCGATGGCGAACTGGACGCCATGGCGTTCCAGCAGCAGCTGGAACTGCTGATGGTGGGACTGAGCCCCGCCGAGCGGGAGTCGGTCCTGGGCACGCACACCCCCATGGGCACGCCCATCCCGGGAACACCGCTGCCGCAACCCGCCGGTACGCCGGGGTCGGTGGCGGGCCCGTCGGGCGGGGCGGGCAGCGGGCTGCGGACGGCGGTGCCGCGGCTGGCGGACCTGCGCCTGGAGCCCGGGATCGTGCTCTTCGACCAGTGGCGGATCGTGCGGGAGCTGGGCCGGGGCGGCTTCGGGGCGGTGTTCGAAGCCGAGGAGTTGAACCTGGGGCAGACCCAGGCGCTCAAGGTGCTGGACCCGGCCATGGTGGCGCGGGAGGTGTTGCTGGTGCGCTTCCGCCGGGAGGTGGCGCTCATGCGGCAGCTGGTGCACCCGCGGATCGTGCGGGTGTACGACTACCGGGAGGACCGGGAGGAGCACCTGGCGCTCATCAGCATGGAGTACGTGGCCGGCTGCGCCGTGCGGGAGGTGCTGGCCGCGGCCAGAAAGAAAAAGATGGCGATCCCCGTGGGATTGGCCCTCGCGATTCTGAGCCAGACGCTGGAGGCGCTGTCGGCGGCGCACGGGCAAGGCGTGATCCACCGGGACGTGACGCCGGAGAACATTCTACTTGCGGGTGGGACAGCCGAGGATCTGCTGGCTGCTTGGGGTGATGAGTCGGAGAACCGGCGAGCGGGCGAACCGGCGGCCGAGCAATCCACAGATACTGAACCGGCGAGCCGGCGAACCGGCGAGGCGGCGGCGGGAACGGACCCGCAGGTGAAGCTGGTGGACTTCGGGATCGCGGGGCTGGTGGAGCGGACCGAGCTGTCGCAGAAGAGCCGGGTGATGGGGACGACGGGGTATGTGGCGCCGGAGGCGCTGGACGCCGACGCCGAGGTCACCGCGGCGGCGGACGTGTTCGGCGCCGGCGCGGTGGCCTACGAGCTGCTGTGCGGCAAGGTGCCGCTGGCCACCAGCTTCCGGGATATTGCCCAGTTCGATCCCCGCCTGGCGGAGGGGGCCGCCCGGGTGGTGATGTACCTGGTGGCCGCGGCCCCGTCTGAACGTCCAACCGCGCAGCAGGCGTTGACGTTGATAGTGCATGAAGCGCCCCAGCAACTGGTGACGGATCGCCGGGGCCAGACAGCGGCAGCGGAGATCACTCCGCCAGTGTGGACGCCGCCACCAGTGAAAACGGCTTCCCGACCGGGCCTGGTGGAATGCCCGCTGGACGGGAAGCGCAACTGGCAGGAGGAGACGTTCTGTTGCCGGGGCTGCGGTCAGGAGGATCTTTGCCTGACGCATCTCGATCCGGAGGAGCAAATCTGCTTGGAGTGCGTTGCCCAACAGCGGCAGGAAAAATTCCGATCGCTTCTGGTGGGGATGGAATTTGTGCAAATTCCGGCAGGCAGTTTTCTGATGGGATCCGACTCTGGAGCAGATGATGAAAAGCCGGTGCACCAGGTGACCATCAGCCGGCCGTTCGAACTGCAAACGACGCCGGTGACACAGGGACAGTGGGTGGCCGTGATGGGGTACAACCCATCCCGCTTCAACATGGGCGACGATTACCCCGTGGAACGCGTGTGTTGGGACGATGTGCAGACATTCCTCAAAAAGTTGAACGCGCTGGATCCGGGGAAGAACTACCGGCTGCCGACGGAGGCGGAGTGGGAATACGCGTGCCGGGCGGGGATGATCGGTGAGTTGTATGGGAACTTGGACGCCATCGCGTGGTACAGCGGAAATTCGAGCGATCAAACCCATCCGGTAGGGAAGAAGCGACCCAACAGATGGGAGTTGTATGACATGCTGGGGAACGTGTGGGAGTGGTGCGCAGACTGGTATGATGAGAACTACTATGCAAACTCTCCGACAACGGATCCACGGGGCCCGGCGTCGGGGACAGACCGCGTAGTGCGGGGGGGTTCCTGGGTCAGCTACGGCTGTAACTCCCGCTTCGCCATCCGCAACAGGCACGTTCCCGACAATCGGGACGTCGACCGCGGCTTTCGGTGTGCCCGGGGCTGAATGGTTTCCCTTGATCCTTTGATTCTTTTTCCCTTGATGTCTGACGGGGGCACAGGGGGCGTCAGTTCTCTGTCCGCCGCAAGACTCCACTGTCTCGCATCCCGCCACTGGCATTCGCGGCGAGGTCGAGTAGCAGGTTGGAGGAAATTCTACGCGACAACTCCTCCGCGTCTTGTCCGCATTTCGTCCGTATACGTACGATTGTATAATCCCTGCTGAGCGTTGCAGGCCAAGCTCCCCTTGCCCGCTGTGGCGGGGTCGGTGATAATAAGGGGTGTCGGCCGTTTAGCGATTGCCCATATGAACGCATGACTTAGTGAGGCCCGTCACCCATGTCCGAGTGCACCTTAAAACCAGAGGCCTGGACCGGCTGGACCTGGGCCAGGTGGCGAGCGAGATCGGCCAAATCACCCGCGGCGAGGCCCACGGCCTGGCCGTCGAGGTGGACGCCACGGGTCCGGCCGTCATCGGCCGCCTGTCGGCCGCGCCGCCAGGGCCGCTGCAGCTGGTGCTGCGCTCTCCCAACCTGACACGCCGGCTCACCATGGCCGGGACCACGCTGACGCTGCCTCCCGGCAACTGGCAGCGGCTGGAGGTGGAGTGAGGGCGGGGGCGGCCGGAGCGGGCCGGCATGACCGGTTGCCGCAGCGGCTTCGGACAGCGGGTGGATTGCCGGCCGGACTTCAGATGAACAGGGGGTTGCACGGCCCATGCAGGACCTGACCGAACTCCGCGGAATGATCCAGCGGCTGAAGCGCCGCCTCGTCGACGGCGAACTGGACGCCATGGCGTTCCAGCAGCAGCTGGAACTGCTGATGGTGGGACTGAGCCCCGCCGAGCGGGAGTCGGTCCTGGGCACGCACACCCCCGTGGGCACACCCATCCCGGGAACACCGCTGCCGCAACCCGCCGGCATGCCGGGGTCGGTGGCGGGCCCGTCTGGGGGCGCCGGGAGCGGCGTGCGCACCGAGCGGCCGCGACTGGCGGACCTGCGCCTGGAGCCCGGGATCGTGCTCTTCGACCAGTGGCGCATCGTGCGGGAGCTGGGCCGGGGCGGCTTCGGGGCAGTGTTCGAGGCGGAAGAAATCCAGCTGGAAAAAATCCATGCGTTGAAAGTTCTGGACCCGGAGATGGTGGCGCGGGAGGAACTGCTGGAACATTTCCGGCGCGAAGTGAACCTGATGCGCGATCTGGTGCACCCGCGGATCGTGCGGGTGTACGACTACCGGGAGGACCGGGGGGAACACCTGGCGCTGATCAGCATGGAGTACGTGGCCGGCTGCGCCGTGCGGGACCTGCTGGCCCTGGCCCGGAGCCGGAAGGTGCCGGTGCCGGTGGAGCTGACACTGGCCATCCTGGAACAGGTGCTGGAGTCACTCGCGGTGGCGCATGCGCAGGGAGTGATCCACCGGGACGTGACGCCGGGGAACATCTTACTTGCGGGCGGGACAGCCGAGGAGTTGCTGGCTTCCTGGGGTGATGAGCCGGCGAGCCGACGAGGCGGCAAAGTAACGACGGGAATAGACCCGCAGGTAAAGCTGGTGGACTTCGGGATCGCGGGGCTGGTGGAGCGCACCGAGCTGTCGCAGAAGAGCCGGATGATGGGGACGGCGGGGTACGTGGCGCCGGAGGCGCTGGACGCCGACGCCGAAGTCACCGCGGCGGCGGACGTGTTCGGCGCCGGCGCGGTGGCCTATGAGCTGCTATGTGGCAAGGTACCGCTGGCCACCGGCTTCCGAGACATCGCCCAGCTCGATTCCCGCCTGGTGGAGGGATTTTCTCGAGTAGTGATGCACCTGGTGGCCGCGGCCCCGTCTGAACGTCCGGCCTCCCGAGCAGCCCTTGATCTGCTGTTGCGTGAAGCGCCCCTGCAACTGGTGACGGATCGCCGGGGCCAGCCGGTGGAATTGGAGTGCCCGCTGGACGGGAAGCGCAATCGGCCGGAGGAGACGTTCCGGTGCCGGGGCTGCGGTCAGGGAGATCTTTGTCTGACGCATCTCGATCCGAAGGAGCGAATCTGCGTGGAGTGCGTTGCAAGGCGACGGCCGGAGCAGGAAAAGCGGGAGGCTGTGGCGGCGATCAAGCTTCTGAAGGCGTTGCGGCAGGGAGAGGTCAGGTCGCTTCTGTCGGGAATGGAATTTGTGCAAATCCCTGCAGGCAGTTTTCTGATGGGATCCAACCATGGAATAGATAATATGCCGGTTCACCGGGTGACCATCAGCCGGCCGTTCGAACTGCAGACAACGCCTGTGACACAGGGACAGTGGCGGGCGGTAATGAGAAACAACCCACACCCCTTCAAGAAACGCTACGACTACGATCCATTATACCCCGAAAAATTCGACGATTACCCCGTGGGACGGGTCTCCTGGAACGACGTGCAGGTGTTTCTGGAAAAATTGAACGCACTGGATCCAGGAAAGAACTTCCGGCTGCCCACGGAAGCGGAGTGGGAATACGCGTGCCGGGCGGGGACGACCGGGGAACGGTACGGTGAGCTGGACGCCATCGCGTGGTATAGAGGAAACTCAGGCGGTCAAACCCATCCGGTGGGACAGAAACAACCCAACGCATGGGGATTGTACGACATGTTGGGGAACGTGTGGGAGTGGTGCGCGGACTGGTATGGTGAGAACTACTATGCAATCTCTCCGGCCACGGACCCCCGGGGCCCGTCGTCTGGTTCCTACCGCGTGTTGCGGGGCTGTTTCTGGGATTCTGTCGGCGACTTCACCCTCTGCACCGAACGCGACAAGCAACAACCCGGTTCTGGCTACGGTGATGAATGGAGCTTTCGGTGTGCCCGGGGCTGAAGGGTCTCCATTGATTCTCTGATGCTTTTTCCCTTGATGTCTGACGGGGGCACAGGGGGTGTCAGTTCTCTGTCCGCCGCAAGACTCCACTGTCTCGCATCCCGCCACTGGCATTCGCGGCGAGGTCGAGTAGCAGGTTGGAGGAAATTCTACGCGACAACTCCTCCGCGTCTTGTCCGCATTTCGTCCGTATACGTACGATTGTATAATCCCTGCTGAGCGTTGCAGGCCAAGCTCCCCTTGCCCGCTGTGGCGGGGTCGGTGATAATAAGGGGTGTCGGCCGTTTAGCGATTGCCCATATGAACGCATGACTTGGTGAGGCCCGTCGCCCATGCCCGAGCGCACCCCGAAACAGGAGGCCCTGGACCGGCTGGACCTGCGCCTGGCCGCCGGCGAGATCGACGAGCCCACCTACGACCGTCTCAAGACGAGGATCCTCTCCAGCACCCCCACCCCCATTCCGGACGGGAAGCGGTCCCCGCAGCCCCTGTCGTCGCCGAACGCGCTCCCGGGTCCTTCCGGCGGACGCGGCGACGGCGTGCGCACGGAGATTGACCAACCGGCCGAACTCGGGATCAAGCCCGGCACCGTGCTGCTGGGGCAGTGGCGCATCGTGCGGGAACTGGGGCGGGGCGGCTTCGGCGCGGTGTTCGAAGCCGAGGAGCTGAACCTGGGCCAGACCCAGGCGCTGAAGGTGCTGGACCCGGCCATGGTGGCGCGGGAGGAGCTCTTGGCGCGCTTCCGCCGGGAGGTGGCGCTGATGCGGGCGCTGGTGCACCCGCGGATCGTGCGGGTGTACGACTACCGGGAGGAGATGGCCCAGGGGCTGGCGCTCATCAGTATGGAGTACGTGGCCGGCTGCGCCGTGCGGGAGGTGCTGGCCGCAGCCCGAAAGAAAAAAATGACGATCCCCGTGGGTTTGGCGCTAGCTATCCTAGATCAGGTGCTGGAGTCACTCGCGGCGGCGCATGCGCAGGGAGTGATCCACCGGGACGTGACACCGGGGAACATACTACTTGCGGGCGGGACAGCCGAGGAGCTGCTGGCCGCCTGGGGTGATGAAGCGGCGGGTGGTACCGGCGCGCCCGCGGCCGGAAGCCGCGAGGTACCGCTGGACCCGCAGGTGAAGCTGGTGGACTTCGGGATCGCGGGGCTGGTGGAGCGGACCGAGTTGTCGCAGAAGAGCCGGGTGATGGGGACGACGGGGTACGTGGCGCCGGAGGCGCTGGACGCCGACGCCGAGGTCACCGCGGCGGCGGACGTATTCGGCGCGGGCGCGGTGGCCTACGAGCTGCTCTGCGGCAAGGTGCCGCTCTCCACCGGCTTCAAGGACATCGCCGCCCTACGGGCGGAGATACCGGGAGAACTGGCCGCTCTGGTGAACCGGCTGGTGCGGGCGGAGGCGAAGGCGCGCCCGTCGGCAGCCGCCGGGCAGGCGGAACTGGCGGCTGTCCACAAGCGTCTGGTCGCGGCGCAGCGGCAACAGGCGGAGGAGACCGAACGGCAGCGCCAGGCGGAAGCGGACCGACAGCGGCGGGAAGCGGAAACCAAACAGAGAGCAGAAGCCGAGCGGCAACGGACGACTCAACGGCGGACGGAGCTGGTGGACCAGGTGCGGGGGCTGGTGGCGAAGGGTCGGCTGGGTCCAGCCGAAGAAGCGCTGGCGGCACTGGCGAAGCACCTGGGGGAGAAGACGGTAGCGGACAAGGAGTACCGAAAGCTGAAGAAGGCGTTGGTCGAGGCGCAAACCGGCAAGGAACGGAGCAAACTGGTGAAGCGGGTGGAGAAGGCACTGACGGGGGGGAAGCTGACGGCGGCAGAGGAGGCGCTGGCAGAGCTGGCGAAGCTGCTGGGGAAGGCGGCGGCACAGGACGAGGCGTATACGAAGCTGACCAAGGCACGGTCCGCGCTAGTAGTTGAGGAAAAACGAAAGGAGAAAGTGAAAGCGGCTTCCCGGTCGGGTCTGGTGGCATGCCCTCTGGACGGGAAGCGCAACCGGCCGGAGGAGACGTTCCGGTGCCGGGGCTGTGGGCAGGAGGATCTTTGCCTGACGCATCTCGATCCGGAGGAGCGAATCTGCGTGGAGTGTGTCACCCGGCGGCAGACGGATGAAGAGAGGCAGCGGCAGGAGGAACTCATCCGGCAGCGGGAGCAGGCCGAAGCTGCATACATCGATCAGTGTCAGGCGTATTGCAAGAATCAGGGAGTGCGGCTGTTGCAGCCGGGGGACCGCTGGTATCACGAGCCGCCAGCCGCGGAGCAGCAGGCAGAGGCGCGACGATTGGGGCAACCGGTGACGTTCCAGGAGCCGGCCACAGGGATGGCGTTCGTGCTGATTCCTCCGGGTCAATTCATGATGGGCTCGAACAACGGGGGCAGTGACGAGAAGCCGGTGCACGGTGTGACGTTGACGAAGGCGTTCTACCTGCAGACGACGGAGGTGACTCAAGGGCAGTGGCAGGCGGTGATGGGGGACAATCCATCGAAATTCAAGAGTGGCGACGATTACCCGGTAGAGACAGTATCCTGGAACGACGTGCAGGCGTTTCTGGAGAAGTTGAATGCGATGGATCCGGGAAAGAATTACCGGTTGCCCACAGAGGCGGAGTGGGAATATGCGTGCCGGGCGGGGACGACCGGGGAGCGGCACGGCGAGCTGGACGCCATCGCGTGGTATAACGAAAATTCGGGTGGACGGACGCATCCTGTCGGCCAGAAGCAACCCAACGCATGGGGTCTATACGACATGCTGGGGAACGTGTGGGATTGGTGCACGGACTGGTATGGTGAGAACTATTATGCAAACTCTCCGGTCACGGATCCCCGGGGCCCATCGTCTGGGTCATGCCGCGTGGTGCGGGGCGGTTCCTGGTACTTCTACGACTTCAACTCCCGCAGCGCCTACCGCGGCAGGTTCGTTCCCGACTCTCGGGTCAGCGGCTACGTCTACGGCTTTCGGTGTGTCCGGGACTGAGTGGTTCCCCTTGATCCTTCGATGCTTTTTCCTTGATGTCTGACGGGGGTACAGGGGGCGTCAGTTCCCTGTCCGCCGGAGTTTATTCATGAAATGTCAACACTGCCCGGCCAGTAGACGTTTTAGGCATTGCCATGGGCTGAATGTCTCACACTCGTGAAGCCGCCGGTTGCGCGTCCAGCACCGCCCGGAAGTATTCTCTCATTCCCTCCAGATTGTCACGGCCGAGCTGGTGGCGGGCTTCCGCCAGCCAGGCCGCGTAGCCCCTGGCGGCGAGGGCGTCACGGCAGGCGGCGAAGTCGTCCAGCCGCACTCCCCGGTGGACGCCGGAGGCGATGACGTCCATGGCCACCCGGCGGGCAGCCGCCTCCAGGAAGGCCAGGATCTCGGCGGCGGTGTTGCCGTCGGTCCAGCGGGCCAGCTCGTCCACGGGAACGTCGCCGTCGAGCGCCATGTCCGCCAGGCGGTGCCGGATCAGGTCCAGCCGGGCGGGGCCGTCGGGCGCCGGCACATGCTGCACCAGCCCGAACCGGCCGGGCCGGAGCATGGCCCCCTCCAGGAGCCACGGATAGTTGGTGGTGGCGATGTGGACCACCGCGAGCTGCTCCTTGATCACCCCGTCGAGCTGCTGCTTGAACACGGCGGCCTTCTCGGCGTCGTACTTGCGGCGGGTCTTCTGCGGGTCGGACACCAGCACCTCGATCTCGTCCCAGATCACCACGCACGGTGCGCTCCGGCGCACGAGCTGGAAGATCTCGTCCAGCCGCCGGAGCTGCGCGCTCCAGTGGAGGGCCTTGACGGCCCCGAGGCCCACGTTCAGCACCCGGTAGCCGTACCGCTGGTTGAACTCGCCGGCGGTGGCCAGGGCGAAGAGCGACTTGCCGCACCCCGGGGCGCCGTAGAGGAGGATGCCGGTGGTGGGGGCCAGGGCCTTGCCGCCGATCCGGGTGATGACCTCACGGTAGACGGTGAAGCCCTCCAACTGGAAGAGCATCTCCCGCTTCAGCGCCTCCATCCCGGCCAGGTGGTCGTAGTCCACGTAGAACCGCTCGTAGAGCATGTCCTCCGGCCGGCTGAGGGCGTCCCGCGGCGCCGACTCCACCTCCTGCTGGAGCCGCTCCTGCGCCGCCACCTGCTCCGTCGCCCGAAGGACGATGGCCGCCAGCGAGGCGTCGGTCAAGGGGATGTCCCGCTCCAGGGCGATCCGGACGGCCTTCCGGGCAACGACGTCCCGTCGCACCGAGCCGGCGGGGATGCGTCCCACCCGCGCCGCGATCCGGTCCGGGATCTCCTCGCGGGGGACCACCCCCGCAGCATCCGCCAGCCGCTCGGTTTCGGCGAGCGACTGCGTCAGCCCGTCATCCAGGGGGACCGGCGACTCCGCCGGTGGTGCCACAGACCGGGGTCCGTTCGAAGGAGTCTGAGCCTCGTAGGCCGGCTGGGGCGACGGCACCGGGACGGCCGCCGCAGGCGGGCCGGGACGCGCAATCGAGGGATGTGCGGGTTCCGGACCTCGACGGCCGGCTTGACCTTCGGGCTGGGCTGCCCGGAGCGGGAGCAGTCGCGGGGGCGAAGCGCATTCCTCGTCCGCCGGCTCCAGGGCCGGCGTAGCGGCGGGCGCAAGCTCTTCGAGCAAGCCCGCAACCAGGTCCTCCACCACGGCGTCGCTCGCCGGTACCGCCGTCAGGCGTTCCCGGAGCCGGGCGGCGTCCGCCGCCGGGATCTCGGGATGCTGTTGCAGGAGTTCCTCCAGCCGGCGACGGCCCCGGTTCAGCATCTGGGTCGGCCGCGGGCCGGTGGTGACCGTGGCGGCCCGGGCCGCCTGCTGCCGCTGCCGCTCCCGCCAGCCCGCCGCCACCGCCTGCCCCGCGGCCAACAGGCGCATCATGGCGTGATCCAGAAGAGGCGGCAACCGTTGGAGCCGGGCCCAGCACCAGCGGTAGACGCCCCGGGGCTGAAAGCCCAGGTGTACGATGAGTCCGGTGACCACGACCAGGAGACCGATCCCCCAGAAGTCGCCGGCCGCACCGGCCAGCAGGCGCCAAGCGGCGTTGCCCAGCACGCCGCCGTCAGCCCAGCGCACCCCCGCCAGAACCCCCAGCGCCCCCAGCCAGATGGCGGCTACCGCCGCCAGCGGTGCGATGCGGCGCCTGATTATGCGGCGATGGCGACGCCATAGGTCCGGCGAGAGGGCCAGGAATGCACCGACGGGCAGGAGCACCGGCGCCAGTGTGCCCAGGAGGGTAAAGAACTGCCGGCTCCAGAAGGCCAGGAACGCTTGCAGGAGGATGGGCAGCCGAATGGGCCGCACGATGTTCACCGCCTCCGGGAAGGGGTGGGTCAGCACCACCACCGCCGAAGCCAGCAGGAAGAGAAACGCCAAGCCGCGCCACTCGTGGGTACCCCAACCGCCGCGCCCCGAGTCCCGCGCCACCGCCGCTGTCTGATTGCCCATGTCCGTCCCACCTCATGCGGGGTATTCATTCATCCGATTGGTAAACGGATCAGAGGGCCGAAGATCACGCCTGCGCGCTCAGGGTCGGGACGTTGGCTCGCCAAGTTGAGAAGACGCTCAGATTTAAATGGTTGTTGGGATGATGCACGCGGCCCGCCCGGAGGTCGGTTGTCACGCAACCGGCGGCAGCGTCGGCAGCGACCTCGTCCGCGCCGGACCCCGCATTGAGATCGCGCCCCGATATTCTGCCGAGCTGCTTTCACCGCAGGCGCAGAGAGAAAGCCAAGAGTTTTCCGGCTACCAATAACCTTTTCAACAGATGTTTCCGAAAGCTGAAGTACGCTTTCAGAGATCAAATTTACTTTTTCCATTTATAGATGTATGATTTGGTGAGAGCGAATAGGAGCTGTTATGAGAAAAGCAGGCCATATTGTTGTTTGTATAGTTATATGTTTGGCATTATTGACCCCGACGGGATGTGGCAAAGAGAACGCCACGACAAAAACCAAGACGGACACCCAAGCTAATCAAGAGGAACAATCTGCCGGAAAAGAACTGAGGCTATTGGTTAATAGGGGGAAGAAATCTGTAGTAGAAATTGCACAATCGCTCGAATATAAACCACAAAGATCTTATGAGGATTTCATCGATTTAGGAACTTGCTACCTTTGGCAGGGAGACTATGTACGAGCAGCTGAATCATTTGAGATAGCCGCCCAAATTGCCCCAACAACCGTAAAGCTGAGTGGAGCCCTCTACAACAAAGCGGCGGCACTTGGCTATGTAAACATTCGTTTAGCAATTCAGGCAGCGGATTTAGCAGCAAAAGTACAACCCGATAATATTGAGATTTCTCGTTTGCGTTTCGCATTGCACAAACAGTGCTCTGACCAACTCGGATTTCTTGTGTCTGCTGACCAACTATCTAAATTGGATCCGGCTGCAACAGGTCATGAAGTACTCGAGCCACTAACCGCTGGATTAATTCTGGGAGGGATTGCCATTGTTTCAGCATCGCTGACTACAGTCTCGATTTATGCCATGACCCCACCTGAAGATCGGGCAAAGGTAGTTCAACCTATTATGGATGGCTATTTTAGCGTTGTATCAACTACCGTGAAAACACTGGGAACTCCATTTGGAAGAATGCTCTTGGAAGGGGATAAGTGAATAAAATCCTTTTATTCGTTTTTATTGCGATCTTGATCAGTGGGTGCTCAGAGAAGGACGATACAGAGTATCCGATTTCACCACTTCATAACAGCGAAGCTCACAATTACCCATTATTAAAACAAACTAATTTTTCACAACTCCCTGATGGATACCAAGGTATTATCCGACTCTTCTCAAGACACCATTTGTTTGGAAATGACAAGGATGGAGAACACACGAATGCAGAATTCGTTGTTCATGGCGCCGGTTCCCTCATCTCATTCAACAACAGCCTGTACATTTTAACGGCGAAGCACGTCATCCTGCCGAACTCGAGGCTTCGGAAAATCAGTCTCAATGATGATGATCCAATTGAGTTTTCTTCGATCTCGACTGTCAGTTCAGAAGTATTGATTGGTGGATTAGGTATTGAACCAATCCAGATCACGTTCAGTCAGAAGGACGATGTATGCATTCTGTCAGTCTCCGATTCTGACAGGAATAAAATCATCCAGACTTTTAGTCGAGATGGCCAAGCACCCATAAACTTCATCAGTGCAGATGATACGGGTCTGAATCCTGGCATCTATGTTGAAGCCTGGGGCTTTCCAGCTCAACATAATCCGCAGGTTGAACATGTACTGATTTCAGCTGTTAATGTGGGACAACTGATTCTTAACAAGGCTTTATTGCGCGGTTATAGCGGTGGGCCGGTTTTTTCACTCCCCAAGAACTCTTCACAAAAAGCCTTTGTAGGAATAATCATCCGTGCCGATGATAAAGCGAATCAATCCATGGTCCTCCCGAGAAGTAGCATCTCCAGCATATTGGTTTGCGTTCGCGATAACCAACCTATTGCAGGGATCAGTCGAGTGAAGAAATCCCAAGAAGCTCAATTCGGGGATGTTAAGTATCGATTTATCCCTTATAAAGGATATGATTAGGAGAAGGTTTGCCCTCGGTTCGCATCTTCCAGATCATCAAATAATCACTTTTTAGCGCTGTGACGGCCGGCGAGGAAGAACCGCCGGGCGAATTTTAAGATCTCCCCGATGACCTTGTAGTCCGTGATCCCCCATTCATAGATGATGGTGCGGAGCGACTTGCGCTGTTCGGGCTCGAGGTTGTAAAGCAACCGTAGCATCCCCGTTTTTTCTTCGGCCACCTCGTCGCCCATCAGGAAGTAGTCGGGCGGACACTGGAAGTATTTGGACACCTGGTTGACCCGGGCCAGGGACCATTTGACCTTGCCGGACTCCAGGTCGGGCAGGATGTGATATCCCCAGCCGAGGGCCTTGCAGAATTCCTTCTGGCTCATCCCCT
>Ga0209270_1000971_pt1 | contig 47345 bp, 44 predicted proteins | sample MTBAKSrepl1MetaG_FD_187456 | JGI IMG/M metagenome (GOLD analysis project Ga0209270, IMG submission 187456) | Enrichment culture microbial communities from Arthur Kill intertidal strait, New Jersey, USA, that are MTBE-degrading - MTBE-AKS1... | ecosystem: Environmental > Aquatic > Marine >... | reverse complement strand
CCAGTAGAATTACAGGATCACACCCTTCAATTGTAGATACACGCCTGTTTTATGGATTAGATAGTATAATTATTTAAAATTCAATACTTTATTCAATATCGCTTACTACTTTGCTGTCAAACAAGGGTCTAAAACACCTCGGCCTAATAGTCTTTTCCAAGGATTAATAACATCATTGAGTTTTTTGGCCCAGTCGTCGGGAGCCGGCCCGATCTAGGAAAAAAGTCCTAGTTTTACCGCCTCGAAATAATTGAAAATTCATACTTTATTCGTATTGACCATTCCTATAAAAAATTCTAGACTAATTATCCAAAGCGAACCGGATAAAAGTGAGATGGTTTTTCCTGAAAATAACGATAAAAGGAGATAAGCCAATGACCGGATCATGGGGGCGCTTCTTCGTTTTTTTGGTTTTGGCGGTGGGACTCATGCCGGCGGTCGGGGCCTGGGGCGCGCCGATCCAATGGGGTCCGGACGGGCATTACTATGAAGCCTTTCTGGTCCCGCAGGGCCTGGGCTGGTCAGCCGCCGAAACTCTGGCTGAAAATACGGGGGGTTATCTGGCCGTCATCGGGTCAAGCGATGAAAACCAGTTTGCTCTGAGTCTGGTTAATGACAGCTCATTTTGGTATACGGATGAATACGGCAGCCGGATCGGTCCTTGGCTGGGGGGCTATAGAATCGACTCGGTTAATTGGGGCTGGGTGAACGGCGAGCCTTGGGGTTTTACCAGTTGGGCGCCCGGTGAACCGAACAATATGGGCGGCGGAGAAAACCGCCTGCATTTTTTTTACAACTCCGGGGGGGGCGGATTGTGGAACGACATCGGCGAATTTGCGCAGATCCACGGATATATTGTCGAGTATGACCAAAATCCCGCCGCGGTTCCCCTGCCCGCCGCGGTCTGGCTGCTGGGTTCGGGTCTGATGGCCTTGATGGGCTTTAAGGGAAGAAAGAAATTTTTCCAATAAAATTTTTCTTTTTTTGTGTCAACATCTCCCGAGGCAAGCCATCCGGGAGACCGGCGGGAGCCGAAAGAGGAGGGAGGTATAATGTTAGGGCGCGTTAAACTGATCCTATTGGCGTTGAGCCTGGGGGCCTGTCTTTTTTTAGGTCCGGTCTCAAATGTTCAGGCCTTGACCATTACTTATAACAATTTTTCCGATCTGTCGGCCTTTACCCTCAACGGGTCCGCCTCTTCCATCGGCAACCCGGTCTATTACAACGGCCAAAATGTCCTCCGTCTGACCGATGCCCTTTGGCAAGGCGGGAGCGCCTTCCTGACCCAGCCGGTGGTCCTGGAGGACGCCGGCGGTTTTCAAGCTTCCTTCAGCACCTTTTTCTCTTTCCAGATTTCCAATCCTCAAGGCATCGGCGATGGAGACGGCGTGGGGGCGGACGGACTGGTCTTTGTGGTTCAGACCCAGGCCAGTAATGTCGGCGGCGCGGGCGTCGGCATCGGCTATTCCGGTATATCGCCGAGCGTGGGCATTGAATTCGACACCTACAACAATGGATGGCATGACGGAGATAACGGTAATCATATCGGCATCAATTTGAATGGAGATTTGAATTCCAAGGCTTTATATAGCGTTCCAACCAGGATGAACGACGGCGATATTTGGTACGCCTGGGTGGACTACAACGGAACCAGCGACCTTTTGGAGGTGCGCTTTTCAAGTACCGGCAGCCGGCCTGATACGGCCCTGTTGAGCTATACCGTCGATCTGGTCAGCGTCCTGGGCCGGCCGGACGCCTATATAGGCTTCACCTCGGGCACCGGGGCGGCCAGCGGATTGCACGACCTCAGGTCCTGGCAGTTCAACAGCACCTATGACCCGATCACCAGCCAGGTCCCCCTCCCGGCGGCGGTCTGGCTGCTGGGTTCGGGTCTGGCCGGTCTGCTGGGTCTGAGAATAAGAATTCCAAGCTGATTCGACCGCAAGCCACAGGCCGGAGGGAAAGGAGATGAGGGATAGAATGAAGGGACGAGTTCTTTTAGGTCTTTTCTTGGTTTTGTCTTTGATCGCCGTTAAAGCGGTCGATGTCCTGGCCCTGCCGATCACTGAGTACGGGGTGGATGGAAACACCATCGCCCTTTATCATTTTAATTCGAGTTCCGGCGGCCTGGTAGAGGACAGCGTGGGAACCCATCCCGGGACCCTCAACGGAGACGCGGCCATAACCACCGGATCGGGCGGATATTTCGGAGAAGGGCTGCTGCTGGACGGTTCAGGGGACTATGTCAGATTAGACAACGTGCATCAGGATCCGACCAGGATCACCTCCCAAGGGACGGTGGAACTCTGGGTCAACCTGGCGAGCGTTCCGTCATATTTCGTCCTGCTCGGCTCCGGCTATGAATACGGCGGTCATTGGGATAACGGATTTTTCCTGGGCCGTCATTGGGATTTTGGACAAGATTTGATGTTCGGCATATGGGGATCCGGCTGGCATTACGCCCATTCTTCAATAAATCCGGCCGATTTGGTGGGTGGATGGCACCATATCGCCGGGACCTGGGGGCCTGAAGGGGTCGAACTGTGGCTGGACGGCAACCGGGTGGCCACTAATACTTATACCGGCGGGTTGCCCGAGCCCAATTACGCCACGGCCCTGGTGGGGACGGATGCCTGGACATGGGATACCCCCGGCGTAATCGACGAGGTCAGGATTTCCGATATTCAGCGTGATTTTTCGCCCGGCGGTTCGTCCGTCCCTATCCCGGCGGCGGCCTGGCTGCTGGGTTCGGGTTTATTGGGCCTCCTCGGCCTTCGCCGGCGGCCTTCGGCTTGATCGGATCGGGCGCCTGGACCGAAAAGGGCCGGAAGGCCCTTTTTTTATTGCAATAAAAGCAATCTTGTTTTTTAATGGAAAAGAGGGTGATGGAAAACGATCCGGGAAGAGGGACACACTTTTCGCTTGACCTGATAGGGCCGGACGGGTGATTAATGAAGAATACGCCTCCACAGAGCAAAGCGATCATGGAAAGAAGAAAACTTCAACGCCGACAACTCATCTACTACCTCAGGGTGTTCGATCAGGACACCGGCGAACTTTTGGGACATTTGGTCGATATCACCACCGAAGGGGTCATGTTGATTAGTGAGGCCCCTCTCAAAACGAACCAGGTCTACTATTTAAAAATGCGCCTGCCGGAACAAATGTCCGGGAGCAAGGAAATCGCCTTCGACGCGGTCAGCAAATGGTCTAAAAAAGACATCAACCCCGATTTTTATGACACCGGTTTTCAGTTTGTCGATATTCGAGCGGAAGACAAGGAATTTATTGAAGATTTAATTTACGAGTTCCTTTTGCCCGCCTGAAGGCCGCCTGGGTCGTATTTCCAGTCTGTTTTTTCCCCTCTCGATCTCTTGGTTCATTGTAAGGAAGGCCCTGGCGGCCCGCTTTTCGGGGGCCAGGGCGATGATCAAGTCCCAAACAAGATGTTCTGCTGTTATTCATGCCGCAACGCCTCGATCGGGTCCAGCCGGGCGGCTTTGACGGCCGGGAAGTACCCGAAAATCACGCCGACCGCCGCCGAGAAGAGAAAAGCGATTATAACTATGCCGGCGTTAAAGACGAAGGGTACGCGTAACATTTCAGTGAGCCAGACGGAGGCGGTCAGGGCCAGCGCAATGCCGATTAGACCGCCGAAGGAAGACAGCACCACCGCTTCCACCAGAAACTGCATGAGCACCTCATTTTCAAGAGCGCCGATGGCAAGCCTGACGCCGATCTCTCGGGTCCGTTCGGTGACCGAGACCAGCATGATGTTCATGATGCCGATGCCGCCGACCAGGAGGCTCACGGCCGCAACCGCGCTCAGCAAGGCCGTAAGCAGTTGAGTCGTGCCGGTCAGCATTTTGGCGATCTCCTTCATGTCCATCACATGGAAATTATTCTCGTCGCTCGGTGAAAGATGACGTCGTTCGCGCATCAACAGCTCCAGGTCCCGCTGAACTTTTTCCGTCGACGCGCCTTGCCGGACGGAGACCTGAATGAGGCCGACATCCTGATTCCCCGAGATACGGCGCTGATAGGCGCTTAACGGTACTACCACGATATCATCCTGATCCATGCCCATGGTGCTCTGACCTTTCTCCTCCAAAAGACCGACCACTTCGCAGGAAAAGTTTTGCAGCCGGATCCTTTCTCCCAGGGGGTCCTGTCCCCCGAACAATTGTTTTCGCACCGTTTCCCCTATGATACATACCGCTATCCCGCCCCGGAGTTCGCTTTCGGTGAACTGCCGGCCTGATTTGATGAATCTGTTCGTCACCCTGAAATACTGATTGTCGCTTCCGGTGACCAGGGAAGACCAGTTTTGATTGCCGAATATGACTTTGACTGACTGGGACGAGACCGGCGCGGCGGCGGCCACCGAACTGATGTTCTTGACGACGGCCTCAACATCGGCCTGCTTGAACGGGATGTTCCCGGCCGAGAGGCCCGGACCGAGCCTCTTGCCCGGACTGACCATTAACAGGTTACTGCCCATGCTGGCAATCTGTTGCCCGACCTGAGCGGTGGCGCCTCCACCGATGGTCACCATGGTGATGACGGCGGCCACTCCAATGACGATGCCAAGAATGGTCAGGACCGAACGCATGACGTTTCGTCTCATTTCCCGCACGGCCAGTAGAATCGTGTTCCATACCATTAGGTGGCCCTCCCATTTTGCTCATCCGATTCGACCAACCCGTCCAGGAAACGGATGACGCGTTTGGCATAGGCAGCCATATCCGATTCGTGAGTGACCATGATGATGCTGATCCCCTGGTCGCGGTTCAGGGCGCTCAGTAAGTCCATGATTTCACGGCTTCGCGCGGTGTCGAGGTTGCCGGTTGGTTCGTCGGCCAGCAACACAGCCGGTTCCGTGACAATCGCCCGGGCAATGGCCACCCGCTGTTGTTGCCCTCCGGACAGTTCACCGGGTGTGTGCGACTCCCATCCCCTGAGCCCCACCATCTCAAGGGCGTGCAGTGCTCGTTCCCGGCGCGCGCCGGCGGTGGTTCGGCGATAAATCAAGGGGAGTTCAACATTCTCCAGCGCCGAGGTTCGATTTAGCAGGTTGTAGCCCTGAAACACGAAGCCAAGGTAGTGGCGGCGCAACAAGGCCCGCTGCTTGCGGGTCAGTTGGCCCACGTCTATTCCCCTGAATGTATAAGTCCCGGAAGTCGGCATATCCAGACAGCCGAGGATGTTCAGGCAGGTGGACTTGCCCGATCCACTCGGACCCATCACCGCCACGAACTCTCCCTCATGGATGCTTAGATCAATTCCCCGCAGCGCTTCCATCGCCGCCTGGCCCTGACCATAAACCTTGGCCACCCCCGCGAAGTTAATCAGGAGATGTTCGGTCTGAAGTTCCACCTGATACGAATCTCCGGTTTTCATTTTTCCTTCACCACGGTATCGACGATCACCGGCATTCCCGGTTTTGTATCCCCGGAAACTACTTCAGTCATTGTTCCGTCGGTCGACCCGATCACTATGGGCACGGCCGCTGGGTTCCCATCTTTTAACGTATAGATATGATGTTCATTTCTGTTGGCGGCCGGCTCTTCGATTGGTTTGGAAGATCGTCTGGGTGGTCGCGGGAGTAGTTTGCTGAGCAGGCTGCCGCCCGAGGCAGGCTGTTCCTCTTTTATCGGCAGGTTGAAGCGCAGGGCGGCGTTCGGGACCAGAATGGCGTTTTCGACTTCCTTGACCGTGATATCCGCGGTGGCCGTCATCCCCGGCCGAAGAGACAAATCCGCGTTGTTCATTTTCAGCACGGTTTCATAGGTCACCACCCCGGACGTCGTTGACGAACCGTACCGGGTCTGGATTATCCGGGCCTCGAAAGTTCGATTCGGGTAGGCCGAAACGGTGAAGGAGGCTTTTTGGCCTTCTTTCACCTTCCCGATATCGGCTTCATCGACATTCACGTGAAGTTCCATTTGAGTCAGGTCCTCGGCCAGGGTGAAAAGCACCGGCGCCTGGAATGACGCGGCCATGGTTTGGCCGGGCTCGACACTGCGGGTGAGGACGATCCCATTAATGGGCGAGCGGATGACCGCTTTGGATAGGTCAGTTTCATAGGCCTCGAGAGCGGCCTGGGCTTGAGAGACCGCCGCCCTGGCGCCGGCCTCATCGGCCTTGGCCCGTTCGAAGGCGGCTTCCGCCGCGTCGAGCTCGGACTGAGAAGGGACTTTTTTGTTGCTTAATTCCCAAACTTTTTGAAGCTGGTCAAGTTTACTTCGAGTCTCCCTGACGGTGGCCCGGGCTTGTAAAACCTTGGCCGTCGCCGATTCCAGGGCGGCCTTGGCCTGGGCTATCTGGGCCTCGAGTTTCGAAGTGTCGAGCTGGGCCAGAACCTGGCCGACCTTGACCCTGTCGTTGTAGTCCACTTCAATATTCTTGATGATACCGGACAACTCGCTGCCCACGTCAACCTTGTTGGTCGGCTCCAGCGTGCCCGTGGCCGTGACGATGACCGTCAGGTTTCTCCGCACCACCTCCTGGGTTTTGTACTGGACCGAATCGGGCTTTTCCGTCGTTTTCCAGATCAAAACCGCTGTCATCGTCGCCGCCGCCAGGAGGGCCACGATGAACCATCGCTTCAGACCCTTTCTTCGGCTCGAAGATCGGTCGAGGCCCAAGGTTTTGGCGATATCCGAGTCTGGATCAATACCGGGTTTCATTTTTTCTCTCCGGGTCAAAAGTTATTTCTTCTCATCGGGAGCCATTGATGTCCATCCGCCTCCCAGGGCCTTGTACAGGCGGACCAGATTGGAGGTCACGGCCCCGTCGCTTTGGGCTAATTGGTCCTGGAATGACAGAAGCGAACGCTCGGCGTCCAAAACGTTGCCGAAGTCCGTCAGGCCGGCCTGGTACTTATTTCGGGCCAGTTCGACCGCCTTTTGGGCTGACCGGGCGGCCTTGAATAAATCGTCCCTTCTTTGCTGCTCCTCTCCGTAGTTCACGAGGGCGTTTTCCACCTCCTCCAGGGCGCCGAGAACAGCGGCTTCATAGGCCAGAAGATATTGTTCCTGAAGGGCCGACTGAACTTGTATGTTTTGCCGGACAGCGCCAGCCTTAAAAATCGCCCAGGTGATTTGAGGCCCGCCGCTTAATACCCAACTCCCGGCGGAGGACAGGTTGCTGAAAGAAAGCGTTTCCAGGCCGATGGAGCCGCTCAACCTGAATTTGGGGTAGAGGTCCGCCGTGGCCACGCCAATCCTGGCCGTCTGGGCCGCCAGTTGGCGTTCGGCCCGGCGCACGTCGGGGCGGCGCCGTAACACCTCGGCGGGCACCCCCACGGCGACCGTGAGAGGAGTAACCGGTATGGGGACATGTTTCTCTAGTTCTTCATGAACCTGGCCCGGTTCTTCTCCCAGGAGGACGGCCAGGCGGTTCATGGCCCCTTCCAGCCCGATACGCAGGGTCGGTATCTGAGAACGGGTGTTTTCAAGGTTGAACCGGGCCTGCTCAACGGCCAGTTCGTCGCTCAAACCGGCTTGATACCGCCAGAGGACCAACTGGCAGGTTTCATTCTGGGTCTCAAGGTTCCCTTCAGCCACGGCGAGCCGGGTCTGAAAAGTGCGCACCTCGACGTAGTTCAAAGCCACTTCCGCGAGCAGGGAAACGAGCACATCGCGCCAGTCTTCCTGACTGGCCAGGATGTCGGCCTCGGCCGCCTCCACGGAACGGCGCAGCCCGCCGAAGATATCGAGCTCCCATCCGGCATCAAAACCAGCCGCGTAAAGATCGCTGGTCTTGCCTGTCCCTGTATCCTTGTTCCGAAGGCTCCAGTTGGCGGAACCCGTGGCCTCGAGAGTGGGAAAGAGGTCGGCCTCGGCCAAACCCCTTCGGGCCCGGGCCTCACGAACCCGGGCCAACGCCTTCTTCAGATTGAGGTTGCCTGATACAGCCCGATTGATTAAGTCAGAGAGTTCCGCATCGTTGAATGCGGTCCACCAGGTTGATAGAGTCTCGGGATCCGCCTCTCGGGCCGCCAAACCACGCTTGAGCGGGGTGGACCAGTCCCTGGATAACTCTGTTTCGGGCCGGGTGTAATCAGGCCCGACCGTAGCGCACCCGGTCAAAATCAGAACCCCTGATATCACCAAGAGCCGCGATATCGGCCTAATCAAGATGGTTTTATTAAAAACATTCATCAGTTACTCCTGCTTTAAGGGAGCTGGTCTTCTTGACAACTTCTTGACGGCCCTTGCTTTTTTTCAGCTTCCTCGCGAATCCGACGGATTCCGGCCAGCGAGAACTTCACGACATGGTCGGCATAGGCTTCAATATCCTCGATTTCCGGACGATCGTTTTCGCCGGCCGCCTTTTCCTCCTTCCTCCTTCTCACGACCATGGGATTAATACACTGGCTTATAACGCTTATCTCGCTGAAGCGGACCAGCAGGTCCGAAACATGCGGGCCGAGCAACTCGCGAATCACGGCCCTCATCCTTTGTTGCAGGGGCCGGAGTTCCATGTGGATGACTTCCTTCAGAAGTCCGGTGGGATTGGCCAGCTCTTTCTGCACGAGCAGAAACTCCCGGTTGTTTTTGTCCGCGATCCGGTGCAAAAGGGCCGATATCTGCCTTCGCAGACGCTCTTTGGGGGAGGCGTCGTCGGTCGCCCCCCCATCCGGGGGGTGGGCTTTCAGGGATTCGAGAAAAGAATGCCGCCATGCTTCCCGGTAAAGGATTTCCTTGGAGCCGAAGTGGTAATTTACGGCGGCGATGTTCGTTCCGGCTCTTTGGCAGATTTCGGCAATCGTGGTATCCCGATAGCCTTTCTCCGCAAAAATTTCGCCGGCGGCCGCCAATAGGTTTTTATAGGTTTTTATGGAACTTTTTCTTGGGATTTTCATGGTAACCTCCCAATAATCGTCCTTATCTCATAAATTCAAATAAATATTTTAAATTACCATTTGAATAAGTCAAGAGAAAAATATTGTGCCGATTCATCTGGAGGAGATCATGTTTTTTATCAAGACCATATGCGGCTGGACCTCCTGGCCTTGACCCAAGGAGCGCTTGAAAAACATGTAGGCCCTGATTGGGACCGCGGCCTTTTTTTACCGAGGTTCACCCGGGCGTGAAGGCAAGTTGGAAATCCTTGCGCCCCATGTGGCGGAGGCTATCGGGCGTATCTTTCGGCGCCCCGAATTCCGTTATTCAGGTCCTGGCTGAAGGTCCTCAGGAAGTCCCCGCCAAAGCGGCTCGCGGCCTTCGCGCCGGGGAAAAGCCATCCATCCGCAACCCAAGACAGGTGGTTTGGTTCAACCACCAGAATTTGGAAAACTCTTGTAACGATTGTGGATTGACGCGAACAACCTTTTATATCAGAATTATAAATAAGCCTATTAATAACAAACCGCGTTTTCCAAATAACGGAAGATTCTGCCATGCCGGAAAAGCCAAAGCGGGGTGAGGCCCCGAAAGTAAACGAGCGACTGGACCACATGGTTTTTTCTTTGCGGGAGGCGGGACACCGGATTACGCCTCAAAGACTGGCCGTGCTCAAGGTTCTGGCCGCCGACCCGGACCATCCCAGCGTCGAACATATCTATCGGCAGGTAAAAACCGATTTCCCAACCACCAGCCTGGCCACCATCTACAAGACCGTCGCCTTGCTCAAGGAACTCGGGGAAGTATTGGAACTTGGCTTCGCCGACTGGGGCAGCCGTTATGACGGCAGAAAACCTTATCCCCATCCTCATGTAATCTGCACCAAATGTGGGACCATCGTCGACCCGGAGTATTCGTCCATGGGTGAAATGGCCCGGGAAATGGCCAAAAAGTCTGGTTTTCACCTCACCCATCACCGGCTCGATTTTTTCGGACTCTGTCCCAAATGCCGGAATGGGCGCTAGTCCCTGAAATTTGACCCGCGGGCTTGACTGGAAAATAATTGTTAAGTAATATTTATTATTATTGCGAACCTGGTTTTCCATTAACCGGGCGGCCAGCCAGGCGCCCCCACCCCCAAAAACATAACGAAGGGAGGCAAGCCATGTCCGAAGAGAAAAAAACACTAACCACGGCCTTCGGCGTCCCGGTCGGAGACGACCAGAACAGCCAGACCGCCGGCCCCCGCGGCCCGGTCCTTATGCAGGATGTTCATTTGTTGGAAAAACTGGCCCACTTTGATCGCGAACGCATTCCGGAGCGGGTCGTCCACGCCAAGGGCGCCGGCGCTCACGGCTATTTTGAGGTGACCGCCGATGTTACCAAATGGACCAAGGCCAAGTTCCTGTCCGAGGTGGGCAAACGGACCGAAGTCCTGGCCCGTTTTTCCACGGTGGGCGGGGAAAAAGGCTCGGCCGACGCGGCCCGGGACCCCAGGGGTTTTGCCGTCAAATTCTATACCGAGGAAGGCAACTACGATATGACCGGCAACAACACCCCGGTCTTTTTCATCCGCGACCCCCTCAAATTCGCGGATTTCATCCATACCCAGAAGCGGAATCCGGCCACAAACTGCCCGGACCCGGACATGTTCTGGGACTTTCTCTCTCTCACGCCCGAATCCATTCACCAGGTGACCATCCTGTTTTCGGATCGCGGCACCCCGGCCACTTACCGGAACATGAACGGCTACTCCAGCCACACTTTTAAATGGTTCAACGCCAAGGGCGAATACTTTTGGGTCCAGTACCATTTTAAGACCGACCAGGGCATAAAAAACCTGACCCGCCAGGAAGCCGAACGGATGCGCGGCCAGGACCCGGATCATGCCACCCGGGACCTGTATCAGGTCATTGAGCGGGGCGACCATCCCTCCTGGACCGTGGAGGTGCAAATACTCACGCCCGAGCAGGCCAAGGATTTCCGCTGGGATATTTTCGACATCACCAAGGTTTGGCCCCACGGCGAGGTCCCGCCCATCAAGATCGGCAAGCTGGTTTTGAACAGAAACCCGGTCAATTATTTCGCCGAGGTCGAACAGGCGGCCTTTTCCCCCGGCAATCTGGTCCCCGGCATTGCGGCCAGCCCGGACAAAATGCTCCAGGCCCGTCTTTTTTCCTACCACGACACCCACATTCATCGTCTGGGACCCAACTATCACCTTATTCCGGTCAACGCTCCCAAGAATGCCCCGGAAAGAAGTTACCAGCGGGACGGTTTCATGCGCGTGGATGACGGCGGAGGCTCGGGGCCCAACTACTGGCCCAACAGCCTGGGCGGTCCGGCCCCGGACCCGGCCTTCAAGGAGCCGGAAATTGCCCTGGAAGGCCACGCGGGCCGTCACCTCTTCACCCACACCAACGACGACTTCGTCCAGGCCGGCGACCTTTACCGCAAGGTCATGACCGATCAGGACCGGGCCAACCTGGTCGGCAACATCGTGGATCATATGGGCAAGGCCCAAAAACGCATTCAATTGAGGCAGACGGCCTTGTTTTTCAAGGCCGATCCGGACTACGGCCGTCGCGTGGCCGAAGGTCTGGGGCTTGATCTCGGCGAAGTGGAACGCCTGGCCGCCATGAGCCCCGAAGACCGGGCCAAGGCCACCGCCTGACCATTTAACCCGGCCTGGAAGCGGGGACCACCTACTTCCAGGCCGGCCTTCGGCCTTATTCGAGTCTCCCAACCTCCAATCCCGCCCGCCGTTCGATCCTGGATTGATGAAAATATTTTTAGGGTCCCGCCGGACAAATCGGGTCTTGACATGGGGCCATATAGTTAAAGAGAATTAATTACCGAATAATGAAAAGCGTTATGAAAAAGCCGGAAAGACAGCCCAAACACTTCATCGAGTCCTTGGCCCGGGGCATGAAGGTCCTCCAGGCCTTTTCAGCCGAACGGCCTCGGTTGACCCTCCAGCAACTGGCCGACCTGACCGGCCTGAACAAGGTGGCCGTCCAGCGTCTGACCGATACTTTGATGATCCTGGGTTATCTCGGGCGCAACCGCCACAAGGAGTTCTTTTTGGAACCTCGCATCTTGACCTTGGGCTTCGCCTATCTTCACGGGTCGGAACTCCGGCAACTGGCCGAGACCCATGTGGCCGAATTCGGCCGGCGCCTCGACCAGACCGTCAATATGGGCGTTCTGGACGGGACCGAGGTGGTTATCCTATTCCGTTACGAAGTCAGCCGGTTTTACCAGTTTCGTCTCCAGGAAGGATCACGGCTCCCGGCCCACTGCACCTCGATGGGCAAACTCCTCCTGGCCTCCTTGGACCAGGATGAATTAACGGCCAGGCTCAAGGCCATGACTTTGGCGCCCTTGACCAGTTGGACCATCACCGACACCAAGGCCTTGAAAAAGGAACTGACCCTGGTTCGGGCCCGGGGATTTTCGATCAGCAGCCGCGAGAGCTCCCTGGCCTTGTACGCCGCGGCCGCTCCCTTGGTCGACCGGGAGGGCCGGGTGGTCGCGGCCGTCAATATTTCCCTGCCGATCGAGCAGGCCCGCGGGGAAGAACTGGCCGACCTGGTCAGGGCGCTTCTGGCCGAAGGCCGCCGCTGCTCCATCCTTCTTGGCTACCAGGGTCCTTATCCGTGGCCGGGAGCCACCTTGAACCTCAAACATCTGGCCGCCTAAAATTTTCCCGCCGTCGGCGGGACCCCCGCCAGGCCCCCTTACTACATTTAAGATTGCGGGCCTTCTTTTCTCATTGTTGGAGCGTCATCAGGGGGCCGCACCGACGGGGCCGGAATCTATTTCGTCGGTCAAGGCCATGGGTCACGCCGCCGGGATCAGGGAAATTCCGGCCAAGGCGGGTCACGGTATCAGCGCCGGGAAAAAATCCTTAACCTGGGACCAGGACGGATGAATTCGATCAGCCCATAAATTTGGGATTAACTCCTGTTAGGAAAATTTCTTGACACGGAATTGTTACGTAGTGTAGTAAATACTACTTCGGGTGTCGGTTATGCTACTTGAGGGGGCCGACGGTTAGGCCTTCGGTAAAAACCGGCCGGGCCCCGGGGCCGCCAGGGGCCGGTCCGTGAGTTTGATCGCCGCAAGAACGCGGGGAGGACAAGATGGATTTGAAGGAAGCCAAGGCTCTGTTTGACGAACACGAGGTGGACAACGTCCGCATGATTATTGTCGACCTCATGGGCACGCCGGTGGGCAAGCGCCTGCCCCCGGACAAGTTTTTCGCCGTTTGCGAGCACGGCATGAGCTTCTGCTCCGGCATATACAACCTGGTGGCCGATTCGGAAATCATCCCGGAACTGCCGGTCATCGGCGGTTTTTCCCACGGCTTTCCCGACGTGGTGGCCTGGCCCGATTTGAAGACCCTCCGCCTGGTCCCCTGGGAAGAGGGCACGGCCATGGTTATCTGCGACATGCTCAACCGCGACGGCACCGAAATCCCCTTCGACGCCCGGACCATCCTCAAGAAGCAGACAGCCAAGCTGGAAAACCGCCCCTTCAAGGTCCTGGCCGGGTTGGAGTACGAGTTTTACGTTTTCAAGGAAACCTCCGATTCCCTGGCCGCCAAGAACTGGTCCGACTTGAGCCTGATTTTTCAAGGCCCCGGCGTGTACAGCCAGGTTCGGAGCAACAAGGCCCGGTTTTTCATGAAGGACATCTGGCAGCTTCTGACCAAGGCCGCCATCCCGGTCGACTCCATGCAGGTCGAACTGGGCGCCGGCATGTTCGAGTTCCCCATCAAGGAGGCCGCCCCCCTCGAAGCGGCCGACCGGGCCGTCCTGGGCAAGATGGCCATCAAGGAAATCTGCCACCACCACGGCCTGACCGCTTCGTTCATGGCCAAGATCGCCCCCGATCTCGAAGGGCTGTCCGGCGCGGTCCACCACAGTCTGGTCGGCCCGGACGGACGCAACCTCTTTCATGACCCTTCCCGACCCAGCGGCCTGTCCGAGATGTTCGAACACTGGACCGAAGGCCTGCTGCGGAACCTTCGGGACATGACCTTGATCCTGCTCCCGAACTTCAATTCCTACAAACGGCCCGTGCCCGGTTGTTTCGTCGGCAACTCGACCACCTGGTCCGTGGAAAGCCGGGGGACCACCCTAAGGATCATCAACTTCGATCCCCAGGCCACGCGGATCGAAAACCGCCTGGCCGGTTCGGACGCCAACCCCTATCTGGTCCTGGCCGTCCACCTGGCCGCCGGGCTTTGGGGCCTGGACCAAAACCTGACCCTGCGCCCGCCCTTTATCGGGGCCGACCCGGCCTTTGACACCATGGGCCGGAATGACGTAGAGTACATCCCCAAGTCCTTGGAAGCGGCCGTGGACCGATTCAGGGCCTCGGAACCGATGAAGGAATTCTTAGGCCGGGATTTTTGCGAGGCTTTCGCGGCCCACCGGGAATATGATCTGGAACAGAGCCGGGCTCAGGTGGCCGACTGGGAAAGGCGGAAATTCCTGGAAAACGCCTGACGATGAAAAAGAATCTAAATAGAAAGAACGAGGCCAACGTCGTTCAAGTCATTCGCCAGGGCTATGAGGGCTTGAGCGAAACATATAAAAAGATCGCCGAGTTCATCGCCAACAACCTGGAAACGGCCACCTTCGCTTCCCTGGACGAACTGTCCAAGCAGATCGGCGTTTCGGACGCCACCTTGATTCGATTCGCCCGGGAACTTGGTTTTGACGGGTATCAGGGCCTGCGGGCCGCCCTGGTCGATTACATCAGGGAGATCATTTATCCGCCGGACAAGACGGCCGGATCCTTGAAGCAGAGGAAAATCCCCACTTTGGAAGCGGTGAGGGAAAGCGATATCGAATCGATCAATCGGACCATCCAGGGCGTGGACGGTGAAAGCTTCGACCAAATGATCAGGCTCATTCTTTCCTCGAAACAAATCTTTACCTTGGGTTGGGGCCTGTCCTCGTTTCTGGCCGAGTTCCTGGCCTTTCAGTTTCAGCGGATCGATCTCGACGCCTGGGCCATCACCCGGGAACGGCGGCCCCTGATCGAACGGATGCTCTTTTTGAAAAACACCGATCTGCTGATTGTCTTCGACCTGGTGGAATACTCAACCGAGGTTTTGGAAGCGGTCGAGTATCTTCATGCCCACAACGACCAGGTCAAACTGGTCACCGTGACCACCGATCAGACGGCCGACATCGTCCGGTACGCCGACCTGAGGTTTTTTTGCGACACCTTGTCCCTGTTGGTCTCCCTGACCGCGCCGATGTGCCTGATCAACGCCATGGTCCAGGAGATAATCGCTCGAAGACCTCAAAAAACCAGACAGGCCGTGGAAAAGTTCCGCGGGGCGGTCTTGACCAACGTCCGCCATTACTGTCCCTTCGGCCGTAATTCGTTATGGTAACCTCGCGTCGACTGAGGGAAGGAATCTTGGCCGACCGTGCCGGAGGCGAGCCGCTGGAGGTTCGACCGGATTATAATCGGTCAAACACTAGTCAAGGAGATTAGGAGGGTAAGCATGAGAGTCAAAAGGATCGCGATTTGGTTAGGGCTGTTGGTTTTGGCCCCGTTGTTTCTGGCCATGACCTTGGTGTCGCCGGCCCAGGCCGCCCCGGAAGAGGTGGTTTTCGGCGCGGTCATCCCCTTGTCGGGCCCGGCCGCGCCCTGGGGCATCGGCATGCAGAACGTCTGGGGCATGTTGACCGATCAGATCAACCGGGCCGGAGGCATGACCGTCGGCGGCAAAAAGTACGTCTGGAAACTGGTGGCTTACGACAGCGCCATGGACCCTTCCAAGACCGTCTCGGCCGTCAACCGACTGGTCTCCCGGGACAAGGCCAAGTTCATCATGATTCTGGACGGCGGCCTGGTCCAGGCGGCTCAGCCCATTACTGAAAAGAACAAGGTCATCGTCGTGGCCATGGCCACGCCGGGCAAGGACTACATCAATCCCAAGAATCATTACACCTTCATGTACGGCATGGACGCCATGACCGCCAGCTTCCTCTACCCTTGGGTCGAGAAGAACACCGAGGTCAAGACCGTGGCCCTGCTCCACCCGGACATGTGGACCGGCAAGGCCACGGCCGAGCTGACCCGGTACGGCATTTCCCTGACCAAGCTCAAGATCGTCTTTGACGAATTCGCCGACCAGGGGGCCACCGATTTTTATCCGGTCCTGACCAGGGCCCTGGCCACCAAGCCGGACTTCCTGGCCGTGGCCAACTGGGACCCGGCCGTGGGCGCCCTGCTGATCAAACAGGCCCGAGAACTAGGTTTTAAGGGCCCCATGCACCTGGTCACCCCGGACATCCCCACCCTCAAGGAAGTGGCCGGCTGGGAAAACTGCGAAAATATTCTCCTCGATCCTTATATCGACAAGCCGAATCCGACCATGAAGGCCTTTCAGGACGAGTATATCAAACGGTACGGCGAAGACCAGTGGCCGGGCCCGGTGGCCTATTCCATGTATGACTATCCCGGCTGGTACACCCAGGCCATTCAGGAAACCCAGGGCTTCGATACGGCCAAGATCGTCGGGTACCTGGAGAAGATGAAGATGAAGAGCATCTGGGGCGAGCCGGCCTGGATGGGCGGCCAGAAGTACTTCGGCATCGCCCGGGTGCCCCTGTATCCGATCTACATCGGCCAGGTCAAGGGCGGTGAAGTCAAGCAGGTCATTGACGGTCTGCTGCCGGGCGACCTTTAAAAAACCGGGACGGGGGGATTCCTTTCCCCCTTCCCCAAAGACCCGGACCAATGCAAAATCCGGTTATGTCATTCGTATGGTTAAGGTTCCTTGAATGCATCGGTTTCCCGCTTTTGAGGCCGTATCGGAACTCAAAAGAGAAAATCAGAGTAAATGAAGCTTGGTTGTTCCCCCCAAATTCTTAACCGTCGTTCCCGCGAAAGCGGGAATCCAGTCTTCGGTGTGGTCTTTGGACCCCTGCTTGCGCAGGGGGACTTCAGGGGAGATAAAATAAAACGCTCATGGTTTTTACAATGCTCTCAACCTGGAAATGATGCTTCTCTGTTGGCGGGGATGAAGTGACGACGGACGTATTCATCCAAACGATCCTCAACGGGCTGACCATCGGGGCCATCTACGCCCTGCTGGCCTTGGGCCTGACCCTGCTTTTCGGCATCATGGACATTTTGTTCTTCGCCCACGGCGCCTTGTACATGTTCGGCGCCTACTCGGCCTATTATCTGGTCGTCTCTTTCGGGGTCAATTATGTCCTGGCCGCGGCCGTGACCCTGGTCGGCATCGGTTTTTTAGGGGCGATCATCGAAAAGGTTCTGATCCGTCCGGTCCGCAGCGAGGTCATGGCCGTGTTTTTCGTGGCCATCTCCCTGAACTGGTTCCTTGAAAACAGCGGTTTTGCCCTGTTCGGGATCAAACCCAAGCGGATTCCCCCGATTTTTCACGGCAAGGTAGATATCCTGGGGGCCAGCCTGACCTGGGAAAGGATCGCAGTCGTCCTCATCAGCCTGGCCGCGGTGGCGGCCCTGCACCTGTTCCTGACCCGGACCCGTTGGGGGTTGGGCATGCGGGCCTTTTCCGAGGACCCGGAAACGGCCGAACTGCAAGGGATCAGTAACGATTTTGTCTGCACCCTGGGCTTTTTCATCGGCTCCGGCCTGGCCGCCCTGGCCGGACTTCTGGTGGCTTCCCTTTTCATCGTCACGCCGACCATGGGCGAACACGCCGTGTTGACCGGCATATTGATCATCGCCCTGGGCGGACTGGGCAGCATCCCCGGGGCCCTGATCGCCGCCCTGATCCTCGGTTTCATCGAGTCCTTCGGGGCCAGCGTTTTGGGCGCCGACTACACTTGGGGACCCATGTTCATGTTCTGCGTCATCTTCCTGATTATCCGGCCGACCGGAATCATGGGGATTGAAAGGTCCTAAATGGCTGAACCGGGAACCATGATGAAGGACTCTCTCGATTTTGGGCCGGGACCGGCCAGCGGGAAAAAGAAGTGGTCGGCCCTGGTCCTGTTCGCTTTTTTACTGGCCTTTCCCCTCATGACCCAGGACGACTATTTTCTGCACACGGCCATCACCATTTTTTTATTTGTGTTATACGCCGCCTCCTATCGCCTGATCCTGGTCACCGGCCAGCTTCATCTGGGGGCCAACGCTTTCATCGGGGCCGGGGCTTACGCTTCGGCCATCATGGTCCGCGACGCCGGGTTTTCGTTCTGGCTGGCCATTTTTCTGGCCGGAATTATCGCCGCGATTTTGGCCGTCGGCATCGGCTATTTCGCCTTGAGGGTCAAGGGGGTCTATTTCGCCATCATCACCTGGGGTTTTGCCGAGGGCATCCGATTTCTGTATATGCGGGTGGAAAGCGTCTTCGGCGGTCCCAGCGGCTTTTTCGGCATCCCCGGGCCTGATCCGCTCCCTTTTTTCAGCCGGATCGATTTTTCGGAAAAAACCCATTATTATTATCTGGCCCTGGCGCTGGTCTTGTTTTCGCTCTGGGTTCTTTACCGGATGGAACATTCGCGGTTCGGCCTGATTCTCGACGGGATCAGGGAAGGTGACCGGCTGGCCGCCTCGGTGGGCGTAAACATCATGGGCTACAAGGTGGCCACCTTCGCCGTCTGCTCGGGCCTGGCCGGGATGGGCGGCAGTTTTTACGCCCATTACACCTATTTCATCTCCCCCAATGATTTCACCGTGCTTTTGACCATCTTCCTGGCCCTGTACGTGGTCGTCGGCGGCATGGAGAGGTTGACCGGGGCGGTGGTGGGCACGGTCGTGCTGTTCATCGCCGGCGAGCTGTTCGCTGGGTACGGTTTTTACCGGATGATGTTGTTCTCCGGACTGACCATCGTGGTGCTGCTGCTTTTCCCCGAAGGCCTGGTCGCCTTGCCCAAAGCCCTGGGCCGGGTCTGGTCCAGGATGGTCAAAGGCCCCAGAGCGAGGATCGGGAATGGCCCAGCTTGAGTTGCGCGAAATGTCCAAGTTCTTCGGCGGGCTGGCCGCGGTGCACCATTTGGACATGGACGTCCATCGGGGCGAAATCCTCGGCCTGATCGGCCCCAACGGGGCGGGCAAGACGACCACCTTTTCCGTTATCACCGGCGAATATCCGCCCACCCGGGGCGAGGTCCTGTTTGAAGGTCAAAGCATCGCCGGACTCAGTCCTCACCGGGTGGCCCAAAAGGGCATTGTCCGCACTTTTCAGCTTAATACGCTTTTCCCTCATTTGTCCGTGCTGGACAACGTCCTGATCGGCCTCCACCTGAGGGCCGGCATAAATTTTTTGGAGGGGCTTTTCAACACCGGCGGCAATCGAAAAAAAGAGGGGAAATTGATCCGGCGGGCCGTTGAAGTCCTCGACTTCATGGGCCTGTCCGAGTTCAGGGAGGAAGAGGCCTTGAATCTGCCCCACGGCCGGCAGCGGTCCTTGGGCATCGCCATCGCCCTGGCCTCGCGGCCCAAGGTCCTGCTTCTGGACGAGCCTCTGACCGGGATGAATCCCGCCGAAGTGGAGGGGATGCTGGAGATCATTCGCAAAATCAGGGAGGAGTTCGAAACGACCATCGTCGTGGTCGAGCACAACATGCGGGCGGTCATGGCCCTGTGCGAGAGGCTGGTGGTGATCAACTTCGGCCAGAAGATCGCCGAAGGCCCGCCGGAAGCCATCCAGGGCGATCAGGCCGTGATCGAGGCCTACCTGGGGACCGAGAACCATGCTGCTTGAAATCGAAGACCTGCGCGTCCATTACGGTCCGGTCGAGGTGGTCAAAGGGGTCTCGCTGAAAGCCGATGAAGGGAACATCGTCAGCCTGATCGGGGCCAACGGCGCGGGCAAGACCACGGTGCTGCGGGCCCTGTCCGGGCTGAAGCGGGCCACGGCGGGTCAAATCAGGTTCCGGGGACAAAGGATCGAGGGGTGGCGTCCGGCCCGAATCGTCAAGGCCGGGGTGGCCCAGGTTCCGGAAGGCGGCCGGATTTTCACCAAATTGACCGTGATGGAAAACTTGAGGACCGGGGCTTATCTGCGGCGGGACCAAAAAAAACTCGAGGCCGACTACGAGAGGGTGTTTCATCATTTTCCCATACTGAAAGAACGGGCCCGGCAAAGTGCCGGGACAATGAGCGGGGGGGAGCGGCAGATGCTGGCCTTCGGCCGGGCCTTGATGAACGGCCCCAAACTGCTGGCCCTGGATGAACCTTCCCTGGGACTTTCGCCGATCCTGGTCGGTATCATTTTTAAGATTATCAAGGCCATCAACGAAGAAGGGGTGACCATCCTCCTGGTAGAACAGAACGCCAAAATGGCCATCGAATCGGCTGATTACATTTATGTCTTTGAGACCGGCCGGGTGGTTCTCGATGGGCGATCTGAGGAGCTGCGGACCAGCGAAGAGGTCAAGAAGGCTTATCTGGGCGGCTGACGGCTTCCAAACCCGCAAAGTCGGTTCCGCGACGGTCGAGAAAGGGATGGATATGAGGCTCAAGGACAAGGTCTCGATAGTGAGCGGGGCGGCCTCGGGCATCGGACGAGCCATTGCCCTGCGCTTCGGGGAGGAAGGGGCCAAGGTGGCGGCGGCCGACGTCCATGAAGCCGGAGGCCGGACCACGATCGATCAGATCGTCAAGGCTGGCGGCCAGGCCGTCTTCGTCAAGACCGACGTGTCCAACGGAGCCGAGGTCAAGGCTCTGGTGGAAGGGGCGGTCGAGCGGTGGGGCAAACTCGACATCATGGTCAACAACGCCGGGGTGAACCTCCCTTGTCTGATTCATGAACCCGAGGCCGAGGAGATTTTCGAACGGACCGTGGCCGTCAATTTTAAAGGGGTGTTTCACGGATGTAAATACGCCGTCATCCAGATGATGAAACAGAAATTTGGGGCCATAGTCAACATCGGTTCCGCCAACAGCATCGTGGCCGAACCGTTCCTGTCCATCTACTGCGGAACCAAAGGAGCCATCGCCCAGTTTACCAAGGGTGTGGCCGTGGACTATGCCAAGTATAACCTTCGGGTGAACTGCATTGCCCCCGGATTTATCGATACCCCGATCAATTACGCTCACGCCGAGCGCCTGGGCGGCCTGGAGCAGGTTTACGCGGCCCTGCCCGAGGCCGTTCCCTTGGGCCGGGCCGGGACCCCACGGGAAGTGGCCAATCTGTGTCTTTTTTTGGTTTCGGATGAAGCTTCCTATATCACGGCCGGCGTTTACGTCATTGACGGCGGAGTTATTGCCAGGGCTTGATCCAGTGAATTGTAACAAGGAATGACCGTGAAGCGGTGGAGTGGACTTAATGGGTGAAGAGAAAAAACTATCGGGTTACAATGGTAAGATACTTAAGGTGGACCTGAGCCGGGGAGAGATCGGGATCGAGGAGCAGGACCCGGGCTTCTACCGAACCTACCTGGGCGGCGGCCTGCTGGGTTCGTATTATGTTTTCCGGGAAACCAAGCCCGGTGTGGACCCTCTCTCCGAAGGGAACGTCCTGGTTTTCGCCCCCAGCATCTGCACCGGCGCGGCCGTGGCCGGGGCCAGCCGGTTCAACGTTTCGGCCAAGTCTCCCCTGACCGGGGCCATCGGCGACACCCAGTGCGGCGGCGACTGGGGACCCAAGCTCAAGCACGCCGACTTCGACGCCGTGGTGGTCGCCGGCCGGGCGGCCGGGCCGGTTTACCTGTGGATAGACCAGGGCCGGGCGGAAATCCGGGACGCCGGACATCTCTGGGGAAAATATACCGGCGAGGCCCAAAAACTCATCCGCGAGGAACTGGGCGACCGGAAGATCGAAGTCGCCCAGATCGGTCCCGGAGGTGAAAACCTGGTCAAGTTCGCCTGTGTGACCGGCGGACTGAGCCATTTCGCCGGCCGGACCGGGATGGGCGCGGTCATGGGCTCCAAGAATTTAAAAGCCATCGCCGTCCGGGGCCGGCGGTCCTATGAGTTCGCCGACGAGGAGACGGTCAAGGCCAAGGGCCAGAAAGCGGCCGCGATCTTCAAGCAGGCCGAGGGCCTGCAATATTTCCACAAACACGGCACGGCCCTGGGGGTCATGGTCAACCGGGACCTGGGCAATATCGTCACTAAAAATTTCCAATTCGGCGACCTGGACCGGCTCGAGGAACTGAGTTCCGACAAGATGATCGCCACCAATCTCAAGGGCACGGACACCTGCTGGGCCTGCCCCATTCGGTGCAAGCGGGTGGTCGAACAGGGCGAGCCCTACCCGGTCGAGGGACAGTACGGCGGTCCCGAGTTCGAAACCCTGATCATGCTGGGCAGCAACCTGGGCCTCAATGACCTGGCCGTGGTCTCGAAGGCTTCGGAAATCTGCAACAAGAACACCATGGACACCATCTCGGCCGGGGCCATGATCGCCCTGGCCATGGAATGTTTTGAAAAGGGCCTGATTTCCGAAAAAGAGACCGGGGGCCTGGCCCTCCACTTCGGCAACGGCCGGGCGGCCCTGGAACTTCTGGAGATGATGGCCCGGAGGCAGGGGATCGGCGATATCCTGGCCGACGGCCCGGCCCGGGCCATGGAGGAATGGGGCCAAGAAGTCGCTGATCTGGTGGTGGCCGTCAAGAACCAGCCCCTCCCGGCCCACGATCCCCGGGTCAAGCAGGGCCAGGCCTTGATGTACGCGGTCAATCCCTTTGGGGCGGACCACATGTCTTCGGAACACGACTGGATCGCCACCAGGGACGACGACGTGACCCGAGGGCTGGGTATCACCGAGTTCACCGCTTATGAAAGCCTGGACCGGATCAAGGTCAGGGGCACGATGTATTCCCAATTCTATTACAGCCTGCTGGACACCTTGACCTTGTGCGCCTTTCCCTGGGGTCCGGGTTCCATCTTCAATCACCGGGACCTCGAGGAATTTATCAAGGGGCTGACCGGCTGGCAGATGACTTTCCATGAGTTGATGAAGGCGGGCGAACGGCGGATCAACCTCATGAGGGCCTTTAACGCCCGGGAGGGCTTGGACCGACGGCAGGACCGGCTGCCGGTCCGGTTATCCGAGCCCATTTCCGGCGGGGTTTCCGAAGGCAAGAGGGTCGATCCCATCGAGTTTGAAAACCGCCTGAGCGAATATTACGGCATGATGAACTGGGACTCCATGACCGGCAACCCGACCAAAGGCAAACTGATGGAACTGGGGCTGGGGTGGACCTTGGAGGAGAAATCGTAAGGAGGACAGGCCATGAGGCTTAAAGACAAAACGGCTTTAATCACCGGAGCGGGCATGGGACAGGGCCGGGCGGCCGGGCGGCTTTTCGCCCGGGAAGGGGCCAGGATCGTAGCTTTGGACCTTGATGAAAATGCGGGCCAGGAGAGTGTGGCCGAGATCACAAAGCAGGGCGGCCGGGCTGTTTTCGTCAAGTGCGACGTGGGAGTCGAGGCCGAGGTCAAGCAGGCGGTGGAAGCCGGGGCGGCCGCTTTCGGCGGGCTGGACATCCTGTACAACAACGCCGGGGTCCTCTGGCGGGACAAGGATTTTGATGTGACCCGGACCGAGGAGTCCGTTTGGGACCGGGTCATGGCCATCAACCTTAAGGGGGCGGCCTGGGTCTGCAAATACGGCATTCCGGAATTGATCAAACGGGGCGGCGGCTCGATCATCAACGTCGGTTCCTGTTCTGCCCTCCTGGGATTCACCACGGCCCAGGACGCTTACACGGCCAGCAAGGGGGCCCTGGTCTCCCTGACCCGGTCCCTGGCCATCGTCTGGGCCAAGGACAAGATCAGAGCCAATATCATCCATCCGGGGCCGGTGGACACGCCCATGCAGAAGGAATGGACCGACGATATTAAAAAGGCCATCTGCAACATCGTCCCGCTGAAACGGCTGGCCACGGCCGAGGATATCGCCTATGCGGCCCTGTTTCTGGCTTCGGACGAATCATCGTACATCACCGGCCAGGAGATCATCGTCGACGGCGGGATCATGGTCAACGGCGGCTGAGCCCCGGCCAAGCCATGAAAAATTCCTCGGGCTGAAGCCGCCGGGACCGAGAGGTGGGCCGATGAACAAAGACCTGGTCTTTTTGTTGTCCGAATTGAAGGAGAAGGAGGCCCTGCGGGTGACCGAAGAACGGCTGGCCGCGGGTGAAGACCCTCTGGCCGTCTTCGATGAGGCCAGGAAAGCCATGCAGATCGTGGGACAACGTTTCGCCGAAGGAAAATACTTTATCCCCGAACTGATTTATTCGGGCAAGATTCTGGAAGCCGTTTCGGAATTGGTCAAACCCCGCTTGACCCGCAGCCCGCAAGCCCAGACCTTGGGCCGGTTTGTTCTAGGGACCGTGGCCGGGGACCTGCACGACATCGGCAAAAACCTGGTCGGCTTCATGCTCGATATAAACGGTTTCGAAGTCCACGACCTGGGGGTGGACGTTCCGCCGCAAACCTTCGTGGACAAGATCAAGGAGGTCCGGCCCCGGATCGTGGGCCTGAGCGGCTTTTTGACCTCGGTCTACCAGGCCTTGCGGGACACGGTCGAAGCCGTAAGGGCGGCCGGGCTTCGAGACCAGGTCAAGATCATGATCGGCGGCGGGGTGATGGACGACAAGATCAGGGAATTCTGCGGGGCGGACGCTTACCGGTCCGACGCCATGGCCGCGGTGGCCCTGGCCAAGGAATGGATCGGAGCGGCCCGATGATGGACAAGACGACGGAAACTTTAAAGCGGTGGGCTTCGGGCCAGGGCCTTGAATTTATCAGCCCCGAGGCCAAGGCCGGGTACCAGGCCAGGGCCCAGCGGATCGCCGACGTCATCCAACTCCGAGTCCCGGACCGGGTCCCGGTCGCGCCCAGCTTCGGCATGTTTCCTTATCTGGACCAGGGGCTGACCTGCGAAGAAGCGGTCTTTGATTACGAAAAGGCCCACCGGGCGGCCATGAAGACCCTGGAAGAATTCGAACCGGACCTGTTCCTGGGTTCGGGCTACGCCTTTCCGGCCCCCATGTTCGAGGCCCTGGGCTACCGGCAGCTCCGGTGGCCGGGGCGGGCAATACCGGCCCATTATGTGTACCAGTTCGTGGAAAAGGAATACGTCCGGGCCGAAGAGTTTTATCCGGCCTTTTTGGCCGACCCTTCCGACTTCATGTTCCGGGTCTATCTGCCTCGGGTCTGCGCCAACTTGCAGCCCTTGCAACGGCTGCGTCCCTGGGCCGAATCTTTCGGTTACTACTTGACCATGTGCGGCTCCTACGCCTATTTCGGCCTGCCCGAGGTCCAGGCCGCCCTCAAGGCCCTGATGAAAGCCGGCGAGGAATCGCTCAAGTGGGTCACCGTCCTTAACCGGCAGGCCGGAGAGATCATGGCTCGCGGTTTCCCCTTGTATGAAGCCGGGGAATCGGCCGCGCCTTACGATCTGGTCGGGGACTGGTTCCGGGGCACGGCCGGGGTGATGACGGACATGTTCAGACACCCGGACGAGCTTTTGGCCGTGATGGACAAACTGGTCCCGATCGCCATTAAAATGGGTCTCGACCCGGGCCGGGACAGCGGTCATCCCATCATCGGTTTCATGTTGCACAAGGGGGCCGACGGGTTTATGTCGCCCCGGCAGTTCGAGACCTTCTATTGGCCGCCCTTGAAAAAGGTCATGCTGGGCCTGATCGAGGAAGGCTTGGTGCCCATGCTTCTTTGCGAAGGCGAATACACCTCGCGTTTGGAAACCATCGCCGATATACCCAAGGGCAAGTGCCTCTATTGGTTCGAGAAGGTGGATTGGGCCAGGGCCAAGGAGATTCTGGGGGAGACCGCCTGCCTGCGGGGCGGCATTCCGCCGTCGCTGCTTCATTCCGGCACGGTCCAGGAAGTCAAGGACCGGGTCAAGTGGCTGATCGACACGGCCGGCCGGGGCGGCGGCTTGATCGTGGACTGCGGCATCTGGTTCGACGAGGCCAGGCACGAGAACGTCAAGGCCATGATCGATTTCACCAAGGAGTACGGGGTCTACCGATGATGACAAAACCGCTGATCGGCCTGACCTGTTACAGTTCCGCCGGCCCGGACTGGGCCCAACATTCACCCGGCCATTACATGGATTTTGTCTTCCGGGATTACCCGCGCGGCGTGGAAGCGGCCGGGGGGACTCCGGTTCTGCTACCGGTCATGAAGGACATGGCCACGGTCAGGTCCGCCGTGGCCCGCCTGGACGGTCTGCTGTTGACCGGGGGGCATGACGTGGCCCCGCGCCTGTACGGCCAGGAGCCCAGGGTGGGTATTCGCGAGATGGATTACGACCGGGATTTGATGGAAATCGAGGCGGTCAAGGAAGCGGAGCGGCGGGGACTGCCCATTCTGGGCATCTGCCGGGGGATTCAGCTCCTGGCCGCGGCTTTCGGCGGGACGCTTTATCAGGATATTTTTCGTGAAACGCCCGACTGTCTGGACCATACTCAAAAGGCCGGCAAGAGGGTCAACACCCATAAGGTCAAAGTGGAAAAATCGTCAAAGCTTTATCGGATTGTCGGAGCGGAGACGATTTGGGTCAACAGCAATCATCACCAGGCCGTCAAGGACCCGCCGGCCGACTTCGTGGTCACGGCCAGGGCCGCCGACGGGATAATCGAGGCCATGGAAAGACCGGACGACCGTTATTTACTCGGCGTCCAATGGCACCCGGAAGGGACCTGGAGGGAAGACGAGGCCTCGATGAAAATCTTTGGCTCTCTGGTCGAAGCCGCCCGGAAGAGGCTGAAGGACCAAGAATGAAGATAGTTAAAGCCGAGGCCTTCCCGGTCCGCATCCCCTTAAAGGAGCCTTTCGCCATCGCCCTGGGGGTCATGACCCATTCCGAGCAGGTTTTCGTGCGCCTTGAGGATGAAACAGGCCGGGCGGGCTGGGGGGAGACTTCGACTTTCCACGCGGTGTACGGTTACGACCAGAAGTCGCTCTATAACGTGCTGACCGATCACCTGCTGCCGGCCGTGGTCGGCCTGGACCCCGGGGACCCGGCCGGTCTGCACCGGCGGCTGGATCAGGCCGTGCCCTTTAACCTGATGGCCAAATGCGGGGTGGACCTGGCCGCCTGGGACTTGGCCGCCCAGGCCGCGGGACTGCCGCTTTACGGTCTTCTCGGCGGAAGGCGGGGGGACAGTGTTCCGGTGGCGGCCACGGTGGACATTCTGTCCCCGGCCGAGGCGGCCGGGCGGGCGGCCGACCTGGTCGGGCGGGGCTTTCAAACCATCAAGGTCAAGATAGGCGCAGATCCCGCAGACGATTTGGAGCGGGTCAAGGCGGTCAGGTCGGCCGTGGGCGGGGGCATCAGAATCCGAGTGGACGCCAACCAGGGTTATGACCGCGACGCGGCCCTGCGGGTTTTAAAGCGGATGGAATCCCTGGACCTGGAATGGATCGAACAGCCCCTGGCGGCCTGGGACCTTGCCGGCCACGCGGCCCTGGCCCTGGCCCTTGATACGCCGATCGCTTTGGACGAAAGCGTCTACACGGACCACGACGCCCATCTGGCTCTCGGCCTGGGGGCGGCCGACGTGATCAATATCAAGCTGGTCAAGGGCGGCGGCATCCATCGGGCCCAAAAAATAGCCGCGGTCTGCGCTGCGGCCGGGGCCCCGTGTTTTTTGGGCGGATGCATCGAGTTGACTCCGGGCACTTTGGCCGCCGCTCATTTTTACGCGGCCACGCCCAGCGTGGTCTCGGCGGCCGAGATAATCGCCACCAAAGGCTACCTGGACGACGTGGTCGATCCACCGGTCCGGGTGGAGGATGGAATGATCCGTCTGCCCGAGGCGGTCGGGCTGGGCGTGACGGTGGACCCGGAAAAGGTGGAACGCTACACCGTTCAAATGTAACCCGGCGGGCCGGGCCGGCAATCTTTACCTCAGCAACCCAGCCACTTGGCGATGTTCATTCTTTGGATTTCCGAAGTCCCTTCGCCGATCTCGTTGATTTTGACCTGCCGCCAGTATCTCGACACATCGAATTCGTTCAGGAACCCATACCCGCCGTGGATTTGGATGGCCTGGTCGGCGCAGTATTTGGCGTGTTCCGAGGCGTAGAGCTTGGCGTAAGCGGCCTCGATGGAATAGTCCAGGTCATGGTCTTTCTTCCAACAGGCCTCATAAGTGACCAGTTGGGCCAGCTTGACGCCCATGGCCATGTTGGCCAGCTTGTCCTGAATTCTTTGATGTTTGCAGATGCGCTTGCCGAACTGGATCCGCTCCTTGGAGTATCTCAGGGCGGCGTCGTAACAGGCCCGGGCCAGGCCGATGCTGATCGAGGCCACGCTGATGCGGCCGGTCTGGAGGACGTGGAGATGGTAGCCCAGGCCGTGTTCCGGGTCGCCCAGGAGGTTTTCCCTGGGGACCCGGCAGTCCTCGAAAAAGATTTCCCTGGTGTCCGAAGACCGCCAGCCCAGCTTGTCCAGTTTGCGGCCGATAATCAGCCCCGGCGTCCCGTTGGGCACGATGATGCTGTTTATGGCCGCCCTCCCGTCGGAGCGGGTGCCGGTGCGGGCCGTGGCGATGATGATGGACATGTTTTTCAGGCCGGCGTTGGTGATGAACATCTTGGCGCCGTTGATGACCCAATGATCGCCGTCGAGCACGGCCTTGGTTTCCGTGGCCCCGGCGTCGGAACCCACGTTCGGTTCGGTCAGTCCGAAACAGCCTATTTCCTTGCCCTGGGCCAGGGGGACCAGCCATTTCTTTTTTTGTTTCTCGCTGCCGAAGGCGTAAACCATCTGGCCCACCACCGTGGTGGTGACGTCCAGGAGGACGCCGAAGGAGACGTCGGCCCGGGAAAGCTCTTCGATGCAAAGATGCAGGGACAGCCAATCGCCGCCGCTCCCACCGTATTTTTCGGGATAGGGGATGCCCATCATGCCCAGTTCGGCCATCTTTTCGGCGATGTCGTAAGCGAATTCGTTTTTTTCATCCAGTTCCTTGGCTCGGGGCATGATCTCTTTTTCGGCGAATTCCCGGCTCATGTCCCGAATCATCTTCTGTTCGCTGGTCAGAGAAAAGTCCATCAAGCCACCTCCCGGCGGAGCTTTATGGCCCCAAGTCCTCGTCAACCAGGGGCCTTGTCGGCTGGTTTCGGGTTTTCCTCAGATGAGGACGTACTCGAAATCGGTCACCTGGCCTTCCCGTTTTTCCTTGAAGACCGCCTTGGCCCGGCGGCCGATGCCCATCTTTTCGGCTGTCTGGTCCAGATCGGAGAAATCCAGGCCGGTGACGTAATTGAGCATGGCCGTGTCGGCGCCGTCGAGTTTGACGTAGGCCACGGCAAAGGGCGGGTCCGGGTTGCCCGGCCATTTCTCCATGGTGATGGTGAAGGCCTGAATCGTTCCCTCCGGCCCGACTTCGACGAATTCATCGGCTTCCACGAAACATCTTTCGCAGAATCCTCGGGGCGGCATCATGACCCGCCCGCACTGGGGGCATTTGACGCCCAGCAGTTTTTTGTTGTCCCGCAGTTCGACAAAGAAGCGGCTGCTGACTTTTCCGGCCGCATAATGATAGGGAATCTCCCATTTGCCTGGGATGAAGACCAATTCGTCCGACATAGTTTATCCTCCAAACATATTTGGCGATGACCGCGAATCCGATCAGGCTCGGCCCGGCGCGGCGCAGGCCGCGCCGAAATCAGCTTGAAATCACCATGACCGTGTGAAACTGGAACGTGCCGCCGATGGCCGTGGCCACCGCGGTTTTGGCTCCATCCACCTGCCGGGCTTCGGCCCGGCCGGTCACCTGGAGGGCGGCTTCGGCCACCCTGGCCAGGCCGGTCACGGAAATGGGATTGGAAGACAGGGCCCCGCCCGAGGGGTTGACCGGCAGCTTTCCGTCCATGTCCCAGTGGCCTTTTTCATCGAGGGAACAGGCCCGGCCCCTTTCGCACAGGCCCAGGGCTTCCTTGGCGCAGACCTCGGCGATGGTGAAAGGAGCGTAGATTTCGGCCACGTCGATCTCCCGGGACGGGTCCGTTATCCCGGCCTGCGGGTAGGCGCTTTTGACGGCCAGGGCCAATTCGTCCCATTCCCCGTGTTCATTAAACGGGGCCCCGCTCAGCTTGTCGCCGATGTAATAGGTGGTCGAAGTGGCGGCCAGGCCCTTGATCCAGGCCGGGGGGCGGCTCATTTTTTTGGCTTTATCGCCGGCCATCATGACCACGGCGCAGCTTCCCGAGGATCGGGGCGGGCAGTCATAAAGCTTCAAGGGCCAGACCAGCATCTTGGACTTCATGACGTCTTCGACCGTGTGCTTGGCCCTGAGGTGAGCATAGGGGCAGTTCAGGGCGTTGGACCGGCTGCGCACGGCCACCAGGGCCAGTTGTTCCTGGGTGGTCCCGTACTTTTTCATGTGCCTGACCGCCTGGAAGGCGGTCATGCTGATGGCGTTGAGCCCGAAGGGAATCTCATACCGGGGCTCCATGATCTTGTTCAAGATGAGCTGGGTGTCCGGGGTGTCGCCCTGTTTTTCGGCCCCGACCACCAGCACGGTGTCGAACAGGCCGGAGGCCACATGAAAAAATCCGGCCTGGGCCGCCGAGCCGCCCGTGGCCCCGCCCGTGCTGATCCGCATCACCGGCTTGTTGAGGGCGGCCCCGGCGCCGACCACCCAATTTTCGGGATGGTCCAGACCGAAGAGGGCTTCCGGGGCGATGGAGAGGACCACGGCGTCCACGTCCTTCGGGCTCAAGCCGGCGTCGGCCAAGGCCAGCCTGGAGGCCTGAAAGATCAGTTCCTCGTAAGTTTCCTCGTTTCTCGTGGTGGTGTACTTGGTTTGTCCTGTCCCGACAATGGCAACTTCCCTGAGCATGACCGCCTTCCTGTTCGATTGGTCTGAGAGCCGTCCAAGGTTGCGACCTTGGGGCCGGCTCGCAGTTAAGCTCCCACAATAAAAACGCTGTTGCCTTGACCGCAGAAGCCATAGCTGCCCTGGGCCAGAGCCAACCGCGCTCCGTCAATCTGATGGGCTCCGGCCTCGCCCCTGATTTGCAAGGCCGCCTCGGCCAAACGGACCAAGCCGGCGGCCAGAAACGGGTGGCCGGACATGGACCCGCCCGATGGATTCACCGGCAGACGGCCGCCCATCTCGGTGATGCCTTCGGCCATAAAATCGGAGGCTTGACCCGGCCGGCATAAACCAAGGGCTTCGTAAGTCAGAAGTTCCCGGTAACTGAAGACATCGCTGATTTCGGCCAGATCGATGCCGGCCAGGGGATCGGTTATCCCGGCCAGGCTATATGCCTTTTGGGCCGCGTTCTTCAGTGAACTCATGGCCGGTAGGTCGCGTTCGCCCAAATAATAGGTGTCCGCCGCCCAGCCCATCCCTTTGATCCAGACCGGCCGGTCGGTGAGTTCCTTGGCTTTACGGGCTGAGGCCAAAACCAGGGCGCAGGCGCCGTCGCACAGCGGGGCCACGTCCATGGCCCGGAGCGGCCAGGAGATCACCTTGGATTCCATGACCTCTTCTTGATAAATCGGCTTCCGAAAACAGGCCAGATGATTCCTGGCCGCGTTGCGCCGGTTCTTGACCACCACCTGGGCGGCGGCCTTCTCGGGCAGACCGTAAAGGTTCCGGTACTGAGTGAGCATCATGGCTTCGGCGCTGAGATAATTCAAGCCGCAGGACCGGGTGAAAAAGGGTTCGGCGGCGTACCCGGTCACCCTGGTCACGTCCGTTTCCGAACACTTGCTCCAGCTCACGACCAGGGCCGTGTCGAAGACGCCGGAGAGAATCCTCAGGCCGGCCAGAACGGCCGCGTAGGAACCTTCTTCGGTGACCTTGATTTCATCCTTCAAGTAGGCCCCGGCGGCGCAGGCCTCCAACATGCTGGATATGGGGCGGCCGTCTATTTCGTCGCCCGCGGCAATGGCGATGCTTTCCACGGCCTCGCGGTTCAAACCGGCATCGGCCAGAGCCTTCGAGGCGGCCTCGAAGACTATTTCATCCAGAACCTGGTGGGGTTTGTGAACCTCATAGGCGGTCTGGCCAATCCCCACGATCGCTATTTGATCCTTCACCTGTTCTTCTCCTTGGGTTTTGGGTCGGCGCGGCCGGTCCCGGAACTCAAAGGCCGATCTTGTCCAGTTGGGGCTTCCTCTTTTCCCGAAAGGCGGTCAGGCCTTCCTGGGCGGACGGCCCTTGAATGTAGCCCAGAAAGACGGCCTTTTCGAACTCCAGGCCCCGCCTGATCCCCTGCTTGTAAATGGAGTTGACCAGTTCCTTCATGGCCTTGATCGTGGCCGGCGACTTTTGAATCAAATTAGTGACGACTTCCTGGAGGGTCGATTCGAGGGCCTCGGCCGGGACGGCCCGGGAGACCAGGCCCATCTGCTCGGCTTCCCGTCCGGAAAGCCAACGGCCGGTGAAGAGAATGTCCTTGGCCCGATGGAGTCCCAAGCTGTACGGCAGTCTTTGGGAGCCGCCGCCGCCGGGAATCAGCCAGAAATTGGCGTGCTGATCGCCCAGCCGGGCCTTCTCGGCGGCCAGAACGATGTCGCAGGCTTGAATCATTTCAAACCCGCCGGCCAGGGCCAGGTCCTGAACCACGGCCACCACCGGCAAAGGCGTGTCTTCCAGGCTGTTCAAGGCCCGATTGATCTGGTCGGAATACTTTTCCAGATCGTCCGGCTTTTTGATGGTGTCCAAAACGAAACTCAGATCGGCCCCGGCGCAAAAGGCCCGGCCGGCCCCCTTGATGACGATGACCGAAACATCCTTTCTGGCCGAGGCGCTTTTGACCGCCTCTTCCAACTGGCGCATCATTTCGTAATTGATGGCGTTGAGGACGTCCGGACGGTTCAGGGTGATGTAGGCCGTCCTGTTTTCCACCTTCAGCAGAATCGGTTCATTGTTCCCAGACATATTCACCTCGCTTGCTTCTAAAGTACTTACAACTGATTCAAATCACCGTGCCTGCCCTGTTCCGCCTCGCGGATGAAGCAGGGTTGCTCAGGTCAACCCGGCCAGTTGATCGAGCATGTTGTGCAAGACTTCGGTTTCCCTTTTCAATTCCTCAACCAGATGCTTGCGTTTTTCGGCCCTGGTTGGAGGAGCGGCCGGCTCCGTGGACGCGGCCCGTTTGCCCGGTCCGTCCGGGTTAAGATAGCCGTGTTCCAACAGGTCGATAAAAGTTTCAGTGATCTCATCCGGCGTGGAGGAGCCTTTCCCTGGTTTATACCACTGATAGAGCCAATTGCACATCCCGACGATGGCGTTGGCTTGCAGCCTGGGAGGCAAAGGCCGGAAGCACCCCCGGCTGACGCCTTCCTCGATGATGCCTTGGAGAACCTGGTTGTATTTGCGCTTCTCCTCGGTGATTTTTTTAAAATCCTTTTTGGCCAACTGGTTTTCTTCGCTGAAAAAGACGGCGAATATGGCCAGGTTTTCCATGACCACGTTTTGCAGGTGGTGCCGGATGAAGAACCTGAGCTTTTCGGGCGGGGACATGTCCATCTCGGCGATGCGGTAGGTGGCGGCGAAGAAATTTTCCAGGGCTTGCAGGTAGATCAAGGAGAGCAGGTTCTCTTTCGAGGAGACGTAATGGTAGAGGGCGGCCTTGGTCAGGCCCAGTTCATTGGCCACGTCGTCCAGGGTGGCCGCCCGGTAACCCTTCCGGTGAAATATCCTGACGGCCGCGTCTATGACCATCTGCTTGCGGAGGCTGCGATCCAGACCTTTGAAGTCGGCGGGCCGGGTCATGGTCCTGGATGGTTTTTGCTTCAATTTTCCAACCGTTGAGCCGAGGACCAGGCGGGACCCTTGTTTCGCCCCGGGGGAGTGATTTCTCCCCGAAAGCCCGGAGCCTTGCTGGATAAGGTTTGGGAGCGGTCCTTGAGCCCGCTTTCCCGGATTAAAGCGGAGAGCGAGTCGGCGGTGGGAAAAGACATTAAAAAATCCTTGACTTATATAATCGCCTCTGATAAAACATTTACCGGTAGATTAATTCTACTAAACGGATAGTAAATAATTACCTTTTAATTGTCAAGACAAAACATCCCAAACCAGTCAATTTTCAATTACGGGCGTCGGATCATTCCAAAACGGGGCAAGCGGTCTCAACCGGCGTGCTTTTTATCTCACGATGGCGGGACTTGGGTCTTGAAAATCAATGCCTTGTAAAAGGATGGGCAAAGTCCGAGTCTCGAAATAGAAGCTGATGATCGATTGATCATTTTGTTTTTCTAAACAAGAGACACGAGTGGATATTTTACCCCAGCTACTGGTCAGCGGCTTCGTCGCCGGCGGCGTCTATGGTTTAATTGCGCTCGGTTTTGTCATTATATACAAGGCCACGAGCGTGATTAATTTTGCCGCCGGCCAGTTTATGGCGGCCGGGGCTTTCGTCTGCTGGAGCGTCTTAAGCTTCACCGCCGCTCCTTTCTATCTGGCTTTACTGCTGTCCATCGGCTTTGCCGTCCTCCTGGGAATAGTCATTGAAAGAATCATCCTGAGGCCCATGATCGGCGAACCGATCATATCGGTGATCATGGTCACTATTGGTTTGGCCAGTATTTTGATAGGGTTGACCCACCTGCTTTGGGGCACGGAATACAAGACCTATCCCCGGCCCATCTTTCCGCCCCAACCCTTGGACCTGAGTTTTGCCGTTATTCCTTCCGGTCTGCTGTGGGGCTTTATTTTCGCCATGGCGGGCATGGGATTTTTCATGATTTTTTTCAAGTATTTTCGGACCGGAGTGGCCATGAGGGCCACGGCCAGCGATCAACAGGTCGCCCTGAGCATGGGCATCAGTGTCAAGCGCATCTTTGCCCTGACCTGGAGTCTGGCCGCGGCGGCCTCGGTGATCGGCGGCATCGTGATAGGCAACATCAGCGGGATAAGCATTTATCTGGGCGACATCGGCCTTAAGGTTTTGGCCGTGATCATTCTGGGCGGTCTGGACAGTATCGGCGGGGCCATTCTGGGCGGTTTCATCATCGGGATTCTGGAAAATCTTATCGGCGTATATCTGGACCCGCTGGTGGGAGGCGGCGTCAAGGATGTGGCCCCCTACTTCGTCCTGGTGGTCATTCTTATGATTCGACCGTACGGCCTTTTCGGCAAGAAGATCATCGAGCGCGTTTAATTGCGGCCATCGTCACAGTTTTAAGCTATCCGAGGTTCAGCCCTAGAGTATGCGGTGCGGGGATTTCAAGGAAAATTATATTGCCGACGAAGCCATTTTCCCGTCAATTTTCGTTAAATTCTGGCTGATCCTATTTTTCGTTTTTTTGCTGGTTCTCCCTTTTATCGGCGGTTCCTATATCCTCTATGTGGCCAACCTGATCGGAGTGGCCATAATCGGCGCGGTGGGACTGAACCTGCTGACGGGCTTTACCGGGCAGATTTCCTTGGGCCACGCCGCCTTTATGGGCGTGGGCGGTTACACATTGGCCATATTGATTACCCGGGCGGGTTTTTCTTTCTGGCTGGCCTTGCCTTGCGCCGGATTAATGTCGGCTTTTATAGGGTTGATCATCGGCATAACTTCGCTGAGGGTCAAGGGCCTTTACCTTTCCATCGCCACATTGGCGGCCCAGTTTATTTTCGGATTTCTATTCATCCGGTGGGAGTCCTTGACCCAGGGCATAAGAGGGATAAATATCCCCTCCCCGCGAATAGGAAGTTTGCTTTTAGACACCGAGCAGAAATTTTATTTTTTGACCTTGATCGTGACTATTCTGGCTGTAGCCTATGGACGTAATCTAGTCCGGGCCCCTACGGGGCGGGCCTTTGTGGCCATACGCGATCGGGACATCGCCGCCGAGATCATGGGCATCAATCTCTTTAAATACAAGCTTATCGCCTTCGCCATCAGCTCTTTTTACGCCGGCATCGCCGGGGCGATGCTCGTTTCTTTCATGAAACTGGTGACGCCGCCGCACTTTCCCTTTTCGCTGTCGATTCAATATCTAGCCATGATTATCACCGGAGGACTGGGTAGTATTCTTGGTTCCATCTTCGGAGCAATTTTCATGACCCTGGTGCCGGAACTATTAAATCTTTTAACCAGCTACTTAAATCAGATCGTTACTGGTTTTGAAACGATTTTCAATCCGTTGAAGGAGACGGTTTTCGGAGTTTTAATCGTTGTTTTTCTGGTCTTCGAGCCCCGAGGCCTGGTGTCCATCTGGTACAGGGTAAAAAGGTTTTTTTTGTTGTGGCCATTCTCCTATTGAAAGACCTGCTTGTTAGTCATCAGGAAAAGATTGCCTTTATTCCGACCTTTTTGGTGGGAATGAAACCTAGCGCCGTCTCAGAAGGAGGTGATAAGACACAATGTCGTTGGGTTGATTAATTTAAAGCCTTGTTATCCAGAGAGGTGACATTATGAAGGAAAAGTTTGTTTTGGGCTTGGTTGTTTTTATTTTTTGCTTCGGTTTAGCGCCTAGTCTCCAGGCGGAAGAAGTGGTGGTTGGGGCGGTTATGCCGTTGACCGGCCGGGGCGCTCTGGCCGGGTCTCATTTCGCTCCGGGCTTCCGGGACAGTTTGGCCTTGGCCAATGAACAGGGCGGCATCAACGGTAAAAAGATTAAATATGTCGAAGAAGACGGCACCTATACGGTCAATGTCGCCGTGGCGGCTTTTAAAAGAATCATGTCCCAACATCAAGCCATCGCCATGTACGGAGAAAGCACCGGTCTGGGTAAGGCCATAGCTCCGGAAATAAAGGACAGATATAAAGTTCTTTACACTTCGACTTCATTTTCCAGTGAGTTGGCCGACACAGCGAACAATCCTTACATGTTTGTGCCCGGGCCCACCTATAGCGAGCAGTTCGGCATTCTTCTTCAGTATGTTGCCAAGGAAAAGCCCGGGGCCAAGGTGGCCTTTTTATACAGCGACACGGAGTTTGGGCGGGACCCGATCGCCTATGGCCGGGAAGAGTGCAAAAGGCTTGGGCTGGAGCTGGTAGCGGAAGAGATAGCCGCCATGGGCGCGGTCGACGTCACTTCTCAGGTTCTGGATATGAAGAGAAAAAATGTGGAGTATTGCCTGTTGCAAGGCTACGTGGTCACCCCCGTCGACCTGGTTATCAAGACGGCCAATGATTATGGGCTTAAATGTAAATTTATGGGCACGTGGTCGACCATAAAATGGCTGATGCAGAAATTGGGGCCTTTGGCCGATCAATATTACGGTGTTTCGCCTTACAGTTTTTGGTGGATGGATAATGTGCCCGGGATTCAAAAAATAAAGGAATATAACAAAAAACATCATCCCGACGTCGACTTCCGCGCCGTCTATTACATGCAAGCCTGGATAGCCGGTCATATTATTGTCGAATGCATGAGACGAGCCGACAAGGCCGGCAATCTGACCGGCGACGGTTGCGCTCAGGCGTTGCAGACCATCAAGGATTTTGACGTCGGGGGAATCATGCCCCCAATTACTTTTAAAAACAACAGCATCCCCGTGGCCCGGATGTACCGCGGCAATTCAAAGACGCTGGAGCTGGATCCCATTTCGGACTGGCTCTCTTTGCGCTAGGTTTCCGGCTCTTTTCCGTCCTTTTTGTCCGGGGCGGGAAAGAGCCTCCCATTAGGTTCGGTTATGCCGGTTGATACTCTGCCTGGAATGTTACTTAGAAACGCTGAAAAATTCGGCGACCAGAGAGTAGCTTTGCGCGAAAAGGAGTTCGGCATCTGGCAGCCGATCTCATGGAAAAGCTATCTGGATAATGTAAGAAAATTGGCCTTGGGGCTGCTGGAGCTTGGATACAAACCGGGCGATAAACTGTCCATTATCGGTGACAACCGTCCTGAATGGGTCTTCTCGGAACTGGCCATTCAATCGCTGGGCGGGGCGGTGGTGGGCATATTCCCGGATAGTCATATAGAGCAGGTCCAGTATATTATCGATCATTCCGATTCCGCCTTTGTGGTGGTCGAAGACCAGGAGCAGGCCGATAAGATTCTGGAGCTAAAGGAAAAGATTCCAAAGGTTAAGAGAGTTCTGGTCGATGATCTGAAGGGGATGAGGGAATACCGGGACCCCTTACTGATGCCATTTAGATCGGTCCAGGAGCTCGGCCGCCAGATAGACTTAAAAGACCCTTCTCTTTTCAGCGCCAGCGTGGAAAAACTCTCCGCGGATGATATCGCCGCCGTTCTGTATACCTCGGGGACCACCGGATTGCCGAAGGGCGCCATGTTGACCCACCGGAATTTCATTTCAATGATCCAGGGGCACGACAGTGTCGAACCGGCCTGGGAAACTGACAACCATGTATCTTTTTTGCCCCTGCCCTGGGTTGGAGAACAAATTACCGCCGTGGCCTGGAATTTATATAAAGCGGTGACGGTTAACTTTCCGGAGAAGGTCGAAACGGTCCGGCAGGACATGCGTGAGATCGGGCCCAACGTTTTAATAGGACCGCCCAGGCTTTGGGAGACGATGTCGTCCGAAATCCAAGTCAAGGTTGAGGACGCGGCCTGGCTTAAGCGCCGGGCTTATAAACTTTTTTTGCCGGTCGGGTATCGATTGGCCCATTTACGCCTGAATCGACAAAACGTCGGTCTTTATTGGCGGACGCTTGATCGACTGAGTTTTCTGTTTCTTTTTCGGGCGCTGAAAAATTATCTCGGTTTGGCCAAGGCCAGGAATGTATACACCGGCGGGGCTCCTTTAGGCCAGGAGGTCTTAAATTTCTTTATGGCCTTGGGCATCAATATCAAACAAGTTTACGGCCAGACCGAGTCAACGGGCATCAGTGTCGGTCACCGCAATGACGACATTAAATTGGACACTGTCGGAGTGCCGATACCAGGGGTCGACATCCGGATTTCCGACCAGGGTGAAATTTTAATCAAGGGTCCGGTTGTGTTTAAGGGTTATTATAAGGACGAAACAGCGACCCGAAAGGCCATTAAGGACGGTTGGCTTTATACCGGGGATGAAGGTATTTTAGATGAAGACGGTCACCTCATCATGATTGACCGGCAGAAAGACGTCATGTTTATGGCGGACGGCACGAAATTTTCCCCTCAATTAATTGAAAATAAAATAAAATTCAGTCCATATATCCGGGACGCCATGGTGATCGGAGAAAATAAGCCGTATATCGCCGCCCTAGTCACCATGGACATGGCCAATGTCGGCAAATGGGCGGAAAAGAAAAAATTGGCCTTCACCACCTATACCGACCTTTCCCAGAAAAGCGATGTCTACGAATTAGTGGCCAAGGAAATCCGTAGGATTAACGAAACCATCCCCAAGGTCACCAGGATAAAACGTTTTGTCATTCTTTACAAGGAACTGGATGCCGATGACGATGAACTGACCAGGACCGGCAAGGTCAGACGCCTGGTGGTAGGGGACAGGTACGCAAATTTGATTGAAGCCCTCTATGGAGAGGAAGAAGAATTGCTGGTTGAAGCGGAGATTCGATATGCGGACGGCAACGTTTATCGAATGAAAACAAAAGTCATGATTTATGAGCTGGAGCAGAAAAACGAGGGACGGATTTGACGGAGCAATCTGAGTATCAACTGTCTATTGAGGGACTCTATTTGAGTTTCGGCGGACTTCAGGCCCTGGCCGGTGTCAGTACGGGCGTGCGAAAGGGACAGATATTTTCAATAATCGGTCCCAATGGCGCCGGGAAAACTTGTTTATTAAATTGTATAAATTCCTTCTACCGTCCTGAAAAAGGAAGAATTGTTTTTCAAGGTCAAGACATCACCTATATGAAGCCGCACAAGATTGCTTCCCTGGGCATCGCTCGGACCTTTCAGAATGTCGAATTATTCGCTCACATGACCGTGGTCGACAACATAAAGTTAGGCAGGCACACCCACCTAAGGTCGAATTTCTTGTCCGACGGAATATATTACGGGAGAACGAGAAAACAGGAGATGGCCCTGCGGACGGACCTAGAGGAGAATATTATTGATTTACTCGAGATTGAGCATATTCGAAAAAGTGAAGTCAGGGTCCTGCCTTACGGTCTTCAAAAAAGGGTGGAGTTGGCCCGAGCTCTGGCCATGAAGCCCAAAATACTTTTATTGGATGAGCCGACCACGGGAATGAACCTGGAAGAGACCGAAGACATGGTCAGATATATTTTGGATATTAATGAAGAATGGGGGGCGACTATCGTCCTGATTGAACACGATATGGGCGTGGTCATGGACATATCGGACCGTATTTGCGTCCTGGATTTTGGAAAAAAGATCGCCGAAGGGCGGCCGGCGGAGATACGCCATAACCAGAGCGTCATCGAGGCCTACCTGGGCAAGGAAGATTTAAGTTATTCCCGATTGGGAGCGTAAAAAAGGCCCGGAGCAGTGTTCCGGGTGGTCTTCAAAGGCGGGGCAGGGCTTAAGGCGATCAGTCTTTGATCAACTTTTCAAGGGCCTTCCAATCCAGGCCTTCGAGTATTTTTTGAGCCCTGGCCTGGTCGGCCTTGACTTTGACCACCAAGGTCTGGACCTTGGTATGGGGAAGACCCGGCCGGGGTGAAGCCTCCAGGCCGGACGGTCCGCCTTCACCTTTCAATTTCCAATCGCCGCTTAAAAAAACGTAAGTTATGCCTTCCTGCCAGCCGTAGCTGGAGTCATCCTTACCCTCGGTCCTGAAGGCTTGTTTCCCGGCCACGGGCGTGGCCTGGGAAAAGGGAGTGAGGAAATCCTCCGAAAACGAGTTGGCCGAGATGGTCACTTCCGCTTTGGCGTCATGAGCTTCGTGAGCCTGTCTTACTTTATTCAATTCCCGGTCCTGGGCCGAGTAAACCTTTTCGAGTTGTTGATAAAGAATTTCCAATTCCTTCTGGATCCGCCCAGCCTCGACCGTGTCGCCCCGTTCCAGGGCCGCGCCCATTTTTTGGGAAAGCTGTTCTATTTTTTGGGTCTGTTCTTGAACTGATGAATCGGCCATGGTTTTTTCCAGGACCTTGGCCCCGGCTTGTTCGACGGCGGCCGAGGCGGCTTGTTTACGCGCGGCATCCTGCCAAACGATCTTATAAGATAATGACAGGGGATATTGTTCGGCTCCGACCGAGACGCGTTCCAGTTCGTCCAAGTTCGTTTTTTCCGTCATGGCCCAGCCGGCCGGACCGGGCGGCACGGCCTGGGCGAAGGTCTGCATCACCAGATAGTAAAAGTCTTTTTCCGCCTGGGTGGCCGAACGCGAGTCGCCGTCGGACCAAGCCGCCGGAGCGAAAACGATCAAAACGGCGGCTGCAATCAAAAACATTCCGACCGAGTGGCATTTTTTTACTTTCACGTCCCTCTCCTGGTTCTGGTCGTTGTTATAAAGCCAAGCCTTTGCATTCCTGGTCTGGACAGGCGGAGAATCCCGCCCGCCTTTTCCTGTTTTAAGGGTGATCCAATCCAGGATAGTAATATTTTCCTTCAAGCTGTCAAGATATAAGATAACGGCCCGACCGCCTGATGAAAGTTTGGGAAAATAAAATATAACTCCCAAAGATTATTGGAATATCTTATTAGATTGATTAAGGAGAGGCGGGCGGATGCTGGTTTTTCCCGCCACAGACCGGCCCGCGACGGGAAGGACCGGGGGGCGCCCGGGCTATTTGTCCGTGGTGATCTCGAGAAAGTGGGTCTCCTCGCCTTCCTCCTCGGGGGAAATCTTGATACCGTAACCCAGTTGTTCGAAGACCTTCATGATAATCTGGTTCTTGGACGAGACCAGGGCCTCAAAACGGGGAATGCCGTTCTTTTTGCCCACCTCCACCACCCGGGAGACCAGGGCCTTGCCCAGTCCATGGCCTTGAATGTCGTCCCTGATCACCACGGCCAGCTCCGCGCGCCCGGTCCGGGGGTTAAAGGCGTAACGTCCCACGCCGACGGACCAGTCCCGCCCCCATTCCCGGATCAAGGCGATCAGGGCGAAGTTCCTTTGGTAGTCGAGATGGGTGAACTCCTGGACCCAATCTTCCGGAAGACGGCTCAACGGGGTCAGAAACCTCAGGTACACGGATTGAGGAGACAGATTATTGAAAAGGTCGATGATGAGGGCCCCGTCGGTCGGCTTGACCGGCCTCAGATGGACCATCGTTCCATTCTCGAGAGTCAGCCAATCTTCGTAACCGGCCGGATAATTCGGCGGGTTTGATTCTCGTTCCGTCCGACGTCGTTGACCCATTTGGTCGGCGCCCCCGGGCCCAAATTGCCCTGACTTATCTTCCGCGCCTTGGTCATCTTGCCCGGCGCCTTTCCTTCCCTTATCGTCTATTTGGGAACCGCGATCAATACTTTTCCGCCGGAGGTCATTCCAGTCCTTATGGAGGTTCGCCCTTAAACCTTCACGGTTTTCGATAATCAAATTCCCGCTTTGACCTGGTCGCCCCGGTTATCCGAAACTAGTCCAAGACCAAGGCGTCGGCCACTACTTCCCACAAATACTTGACTTGAATCTCCAGCCCCAGTTCCTTGGTCATGGCCTTGATCTGACCGTGGCAGCTATGGCAGGGCACGACCACCAGGTCGGCCCCGGTCCGCCTGATTTGTTCCATTTTGCGCCGGCCGTAGTGGGTGCGTTCCGCCGTGTACGGCGTCAGCAAAGTCCCGCCGCCGCCCCCGCAGCAAAATTGGAGCCCCCGGTTGGGATAAAGGTCGATCCAGTCTTCGAAACACTGGTCCATGACCCAGCGGCCTTCCTCGTAGTAAGCCCGGCCGAAGAGTTCCAGGGACTTGCGGCCGTAATTGCACGGGTCGTGATAAGTGGCCCGCCAGCCGCTCAATTTCGTTTTGTCCACCCGGACGCGGCCGGAGCCCAGGTAGTCCTTGAGCAGGTCAAAGACGGTCAACGCGCCGTATTTATCGAAGAATTCGGGATGCCATTTTTCGAGCCCGGACCGGGTCGCCAAATAAGCGTGACCTCATTCCGGATACATCAAATTGGCGGCCTCCAGCCGTTCCATGTGGTCCACGATCCGGCCCACCTGGATTCTAATCGCTTCGTCATCCCCTGAAAAAAGCCCCCACAAAACACCTTCCCAGTTCTCCCTGGGAATGGTCCAGTCTTCCCCGGCCCGATGGAAAATCTTCCACCAGTGGACCAGGTCCTCGTTCTGGGTGTTGACCAGCTTATTGTGCAGGGTGCACAAAAGATTGGCCCCGGACTTGTCAAGGTCGACCTGGAAATCTTCAAAACCTTCTTCCTGGGCCAGTTCCTCGGCCACATCCTGGATAATGAACTCGAAGTCTTCGGTGGGCAGGCCCAGGTTGTTCCCGGTCTCCAGGGCCATGGCCACGCCCCGGTGAATCTGGCCCGGCACTTTGTCCCGGTCGACCAGTCCCCGAGCCGCCCGCACCAGGTTGACAATGGGCAGACCCATGGGACAGGCGTATTCGCACCGACCGCACAGGGTGCACAGCCAGGGCAGTTTGGATTCGACCAGCTCCCGGTCCCGGCCCTGCAAGGCCAGCCGGACCATCTTGCGCGGATCAAAGCCGTCCACCCCGGTCATGGGGCAGCCGGCGCTGCAAGTGCCGCAGCCCAGGCATAGATCGAGCGGACTGCCCACGGCCCTGGCCGGGGTGATGATTTTCAGATCGGGATGAGCTTCCATCATATCCATCTCCGCACTTTCATATTATTATCAAAGTTTAAAATCTATTCTCCGGCCAGGGCGGTCTTCAAAGCCGCGATCAGGCCTTCCTCGAAATAATCCCCCAGGGCGATGGCCTCGGCCGGGCAGGCCGCCACACACAAGCCGCACCCCCGGCAGGCCGCCGGGTCGACCCTGACCGGTCCGCCCTGGTCGTCGGCCGAGCGGGCCTGGTAAGGACAGGCCGGCAGGCAGAGCAGGCAGCGGACGCACTGGCCGGGCTTGATGAAGGCGATGTTCCTCTGGACCTTGATGGCCGGGCCGGCCAGGAGCCGCCCGGCCCGGCCCGCCGCAGCCAGGCCTTCCCTCATGGCCTCGTCCAAACGGGCCGGGGCCCGGCCCAGGCCGCAGACGTAAATCCCTTCTCTAGGCGAATCCACCGGCCGCCATTTCACGTCGGCCTCCTTGAGGAAGCCGTCCCCAGTCAGGTCCAGGCGGAAGATTTGGGCCAGTTCGGTTTGATCGCTTGGCCTTACCCCGGTGGCCAAGGCCAGCCAGTCCGGTTCGATCCTGACCGGCTCCTGGAGCAAGGGATCGAAACCTTCGACTACCGGGCCGCCGGCCTCGATCCTGACTTGCGGCCGGGCCGGCAGATCAAAGGGAATAAAAATCACGCCCTTTCGCCGCGCTTCCGCATACAGGCCCTCCGAGGCCCCATAGGTCATCACGTCGCGGTAGAAAACGGTCACCCGGCCTTCGGGCCGGATAGTCTTGATTTTGACGGCCGTCTTCAAGGCCGCCGGACAGCAGACCCGGCTGCAATAATTGCCCGGTTCCTCCCTGGACCCGGCGCAGAGAATAAAAACCGTTTCCCGGAGCGAGTCCACGGGAAAATCCGGCCGGGCCAGCCTGGGGGCCAGGTCAAAAACGGAAACGATTCGTTCATGCCGCCCGAGTTCATAGGCGCCGGTGACCGACCGCACTCCGCCCGGAGCCAGGATGACCGCTCCGGCGGCCCGGGTTTCCGTCCGACCGCCGCTGTCGGCCAGTTTCAATCTGAAATCTCCGGCCTGTCCCGCACAATGCACCACCTTGGTTTCGGTCTTCAATGAAATACGGGAATGATTCCGGGCGGCCGAAACCAAAAGCTCAACCTGGTCCTTGAGCTCATCGGACAACAGCCGGGCCGCCGTCCCTCCGATCTCGGCCTCTTTTTCGACCACGGTCACCTCAATCTCCTGGTCGGCCAGGGCCAGGGCCGCGCTCAAACCGGCCGGACCGCCGCCGACCACCAGGGCCGAGCGGACCAGGTTCGGCTGGGTCGACCCGGTCAGAGGATGATTTTGATCGGCCGGTCGGTTCCGCGCCCTGAGCAGGTCGGCCTTGATCTTGATTTTATTCAAAAGGGCCGCGGCCCGCTGGTCCGGCCGGGTCAGTGTCCGGAAAAGCGGGGCGTAATCAAAAGATTCGATGAACAGACCGGGCAGTCCCAAGACCCGCTCCAACCGCGCGTCCGGTTCGGCGGCCCATAGGCCCGGGGCCATGAGGATCAGGCGGCCGGCGGAATAATCCTCGATCAACCGCCCGATTTTTTCCAGGGCCGACCGGCCCATCGGGGTCTTCAGGCCAACCAGGCCTATGTCGGCGGGCATACCTTTCTCGATGATTTCCCAGGATACTTCTTCTTCGGCCGGGGAAAGAAAGACGGCCAATATTTTGGTCGGCCGGTCCGGATCAAGTTGAATTTCCGGCCGGGCCTGACACGATTCGCCCGGCCTCCGGAGCTTCAACCGGCCGGCGGCCCGGGCGGTGAGGGCGTCGGCGGCGATCAAGGATTCAGCGATGTCGGTCAGGGCCAGGCTCGAATCCGCAACCAGGACGCCTTGGTGGTCGGCCCATCGGGCGGTCTGGTGGTTCGAAGCCGGGCCTTGGCCGGTGGACAGGACCACCAGGTCAAATGTTTCGGCCGTCAACCGGCCCTCTTGGTCGGCATAGCGCACCATGATTTCATGGCGATCATCCCCCTGGTCCAGGCTGTGCACCCGGCAGCGGACGAACCTGACCCCCAGTTCCTGCTCGGCCCGGTCCCGGTAACGCTGAAAATCCCGGCCGTAGGTGCGCAGGTCCATATAAAAAAGGGTCGTTTCAGCCGTCAGTCCGGACCGTTCCCGGGTCAGACTTGCTTCCTTAAGGGCGAACATACAGCAGGCGTTCGAGCAGTCCGGGGCCTGGATCATGACGTTGCGGGAGCCCACGCATTGAATCCAGGCCAGACGCCGGGCCTCGCGGCCGTCAGAGGGCCTCAAGGGCAGACCCGCCTCGGAAAGACCGCCGAAAGGACCCAAGGGGCTGATCAGACGCTCGTAAGCCAGCCCGGTCAGGACATTGGGCCAGCGGCCGCCGCCGTAAAGGTCCACCTCTTGGGGGTCGTAAAGGGACCGGCCCGTGGCGGCCAGGACCAGGTCGATTCCTGTCAGATCGGTCGTTTCCGGGCCTTGGTCCAGGTCCACGGCCCCGGTCGGACAGACTTCCCGGCACCGGCCGCAGCGCGTGCAGATACTCCAATCGATGAACCTCGGGCCGAAGGGGGCGAAAGGGGAAGCCGGGAACACGGCCCGGCGCCGGTTCAGACCGGCGTTAAAGGGGTCGGGACCGCTTTCCGGGCAGGCTTCTTCGCATCGCCCGCAAGCGGTGCACAGTTCGGGTTTGATCCCGCTCGGCGTCGTTTCCACGGTCACGGTCAGGTTGCCCGGCCGGCCGGTTATGGCCGTGACCCCGGTCCGGGGCAGAAAAGTGACCCGGTCGTGGATGAGGCCCCGGCGCAAACAGCCCGGGGCCGTTTCATCGGGATTCAGGGAGGGCCTTAATCGGCAGAGGCCGCAATGGTCGGTCGGATACTGCTGGTCCAGTTGAAGTATCTTGCCTCCGGCCGACTGGGACCTGTCCACCAATAGAAGCTCATGGCCCATTTCGGCCAGGTTCAGGGCCGTTCTCAGGCCGGTGATTCCGGCCCCCACCACCATTATCTTGGCCGCCTGCTCCGTCATTACTCTTGGTTCCGTCCTTTCCTTGGCCCATCCACGGTGTTATCGGGCAAAATCATTTCGTTATATTACTTATTATTGTTAAAAAATGCAACAAGTCCTTTTCGACCATCATGTTGGGCCTGATCTTAACACGCCTTTCTCTGTTTGGGGTAAGTTGTATAGGTGGATAGAGCGCAGGGACTGTGAAAGTATTATTCGAGACCGTTGCATAATATCGAAGGGTGAAATTTTCCTGATTTGAGTTTAGAGGTCCTTCCTTGCCCTTCCCGGGCATTTGGTCGTTATGCGGAGGCTATAAGGCCCACAGCCTTCTTTTGGAAAGAAGCTTTTCTATCGGCTTCCAATCCATCAGCCGATCCACTTGAGCCAAGGTCCCCGCCGGATCAACACGACCTTCCAAGAAAGTATCCACGAAACTTGGCTCTTTGGATAGCCGGGCTCCCATGATCAGGTTCCCCTCAGGATTAAATGACAATATTATAACATATTTCAATATTTTATATTATTTATTGACTATATTTTCCGTGCAGCGGTCTTAAATATGGTATTATAGTTATGATAATTGGATATTTGTTTTTTTCAGTGGTTTCCACCAGAAGCCGCCTTCGATCCATTATCCAGGCGTTTTAATCGGGGCTGAGAGGGGTGTCAGAGGCCGGAACAAGGGAGACGCGGCCATGACTGCATAAGCATCATAATTTAAGGGGGCATGAAATGAACACCTTTCCCCGTTGGCTGACGGCGGCCCTGGTGTTGTCGGTTGCGGTTATTCTGGGCGCCGGGGCTTGGTTTTACCGCAATCATGAGTACACCATGCAGCTAGTGTCCTGTGTGGTTAGTTCTTTCATATAATAAAGAATCGTGATATAGTGCCAGACATGGCACGAGCACAAGAAAGATATGTGTTGAAAGAGGAGGAGCAGCAGGAGCTTGCGAGGCTGGTTCG
>Ga0209270_1000970_pt1 | contig 47385 bp, 33 predicted proteins | sample MTBAKSrepl1MetaG_FD_187456 | JGI IMG/M metagenome (GOLD analysis project Ga0209270, IMG submission 187456) | Enrichment culture microbial communities from Arthur Kill intertidal strait, New Jersey, USA, that are MTBE-degrading - MTBE-AKS1... | ecosystem: Environmental > Aquatic > Marine >... | reverse complement strand
CGCGGCGTGGCTAAGGCGGTCAGCAGGATGACGAACAGGATGACCGGCAATCGGGGGCTCAGGCGCATGGCCATTCCTCCTCGGTTTTTTCGAACGCGGACACGCGGATGGTTTCGGCGGATATTATGACACAGCCGGACGGCCGTCGTCGGGGAGAAACATGGCGGCCGAAAAAGCGGAACGCCGGGCAGGCGGATGAGCCTGTCCGGCGTCTTGAAGGCGGCGACTCGCGAGACCGATGCCCCGGAGCCGCGGCGGCGCCGCTCGCGGATCGGCCGGCAAGGCCGGGACTGTCTCCCGGTCTGGCGGCCGCGCGCGGGCGGCCGGCGGACGACGCTATTTCTTGGTGTGCTGGTTGCGTCTCATTTTGTGCTTGCGCTGCCTTCTGAGCTTGCCGGCGCGCTTGCGCTTCTTTTTCAGTACGCTGCCCATCGGAGACCTCCGTCAAAACTTAGCCACGCAAAGGCGGTGATTGTACCACAAGTAGCGCGGGGCTGTGCTATACTTTTTGGGATTTTTTCTCAAGGAGGACACCCGGTGAGCGCGCGCAAACAGAAGCAGTCGGCCGGCGGCGGACGCATCCTGCAGTCCCAGCCCATCGACGGCCGCGAGACCACCCCCGAGCTATTGCAAAAGGCGTTCCTGGCGTACGGCGGCCGCGAGCTGCGGTCCGCCTGGGAGCTGCTGGAACGGGCCGTCCGCGAGGACTACACCATCGTGCTGACCATGTCCGGGGCCATGACTCCGGCCGACCTGGCCCGCTCCTGCCTCAACCCGCTCCTGGAGCGCGGCGTGGTGGACCTCATCTGCACCACCGGGGCCAACCTGTACCACGACGCCCACCGGAGTCTGGGGCACATCCTGCGCGAGGGCTCGCCGGCGGTGGACGACCGGGTGCTCCGCAAGGAACAGATCATCCGCATCTACGACATTTTCTTCAACGAGCAGGTGCTTTTAAAAACCGACCAGTTCTTCAGCCGCGTCCTCCAGGCCCCCGAGTTCCAGCGGCCCATGACCACCACCGAGTGCCACTTTCTGCTCGGCAAGTACCTCCGCGAGGTGGAGGAGCGGCTGGGCCGCGCGGACAACCCCAGCCTGCTCGCCACCTGCCACCGGCTGCAGGTGCCCATCTTCTGCGGCGCGCCGCAGGACGGCTCCATCTTCCTGAACGTGGTCAAGCTGGCCCGGCTGCTGGGCGACGCGTTCCGCTTCCGCCTGGACCTGGCCGCCGACGTGTTCGAGTATGCCGCGTTCCAGTACCTGGCCAAGTCGGCCGGCTCGCGCAAGATGGCGGTGATCATCCTGGGCGGCGGCGTGCCGAAGAACTACACCCTGCAGGGCGAGCCGCTCATGAGCCAGATCCTGGAGATCGACGTGGGCGGCTTCGACATCGACATCCAGATCAGCGACGCCAACGTCCACACCGGCGGCCTCTCCGGCTGCCCGGCGGGCGAGGGACACACCTGGGGCAAGACCACCGCCGAGTACGTGGTCAACAGCGTCTACTGTCACGGCGACGTCACCCAGCTCTTCCCGCTGCTGGTCCACGCCCTGGCCCAGTCTGAGCTGCAGCGCGAACCGCGCCGGCTCATGGCCCGGCGGGAGGAGGCGGTGGCGCACCTGGCCGCCGCGGTCGAGGAGCGACGGGCCGGGCTCGCCGCCGGCCTGGAGGGACGTCCATGAACCGGCACCCCGGCCACGGCGACCGCGACCGGATCGCCGTCGTGGGCGGCGGGCCCGCCGGACTGTCGGCCGCGCTCACCGCGGCGCGCCTGGGCCTGCCGTGCGTGCTGTTCGAAAAGGGCGAGATCGGCGGGAACATCCAGTGCGCCGAGGGAATCTACGACCCGGCCGGCGTCCTGACCATGGAGAAGGCGTTCATCCGCACGCGGATCCGCCACGCGCGGCTGCACGTCAACGGCCGGTCGTTCACCTTCGACATCGGCTCGCGCAACCGTTTCTTCGTCATCGACCGCGGCGAGTGGCAGGCGGAGCTGGGCCGCCGGGCGCGGGCCGCCGGCGTGGAGGTGCGCGAGGGCGAGCGCGCGGACCCGTTCGCGCTGCAAGACGACTTCCGGGCGGTGGTGGACGCGCGCGGGATGTACGCCTTCTACTCCCGCTGGCACGAGTTCGATCCGCCCCCCGGCTTCGGCCTGCAGTGGACGCTGGAGGGCGACTTCTCCGCCTGGGCGAACACCATCGACGTCAAGATTCTCGAGGAGCAGCCGGGCTACTTCTGGATCTTCCCCAAGGGCACCCGCCAGGCCAACGTGGGTTTCGGCTGGCTGACCCGGCCCGCCGCGCCGCCGTGGGAGATCCTGGAGGGCTACCTCGAGGCGAACGGCATCGCCGGCTACCGGCGCGTGCGCAAGATCGGCGGCTTCCTGGTGGGCACCTGTCCCCAGCCGCCGTTCGTTGGCAAGGTGATCCGGGCCGGCGACGCGGGCGGATTCGCCTCGGCCCTGCACGGCGGCGGCATCGACGCCGCCTGGCTCACGGGCCGGCTGGCGGTGGAGACCGTCGTCCGCGGCGAGCCGGCTCATTTCCTCCGCGAGCTGAACCGGAAGCTGGGACTCATGCGCTGCGTGGAACAGCGGGTGATGGACAAGTGGCTGGCCGAGGGCCCGGCGGCGCTGGAGCGCGCCGGGCGGCTGCTCGAGGAGAACGGGCCGCTGCTCCGGGCCTCGGTGCGCTTCATCACCTCCGGGCTGCTGGGCGCGGCGGTGCGTCGCGTCTTCCAGGGCGCCATGCCACGGGAGTTCTACCGGCTGACGGATCAGGTCTGATCCCTTCTCCGACCGGGTGTCAGGGATTCCCGGCCGACGGGACGCGTTCCCAGAGCCGCAGCCGCGCGGCGCGCTCCGCCGTCAGCCCGGCGTCGGCCGGCCATGGCCGCGGGGCGTAGTGCCGCGCCAGGTACGGCCGCCAGAGCCGCTCGAACCGCTCCACCGCGGCCGGATTGTCCGCCCGCAGCAACCCGTACACGGGATGATCCCCCTCCACGACAAACCGCGGCCGCCGCCGCTCCAGGTCGGCGAAGAAGATCTCCAGCGCCCCTTCCGGCAGGGGATCCCGCAGCAGTTGCGGCCACCAGAAGAACCGCGCGGCCGGGTCCCGCCGGGCATAGAAGTAGATGTCGATATCCGCCGCCCAGACCAGCACCGCCCCGCCGGGCGGCGCCTGGCGGGCGAGCCAGCGGCCGATCCGCGCCGGTTCGTAGCCGGACTCCGCCACCCAGCCGGGTCGCGCGGCGAAGGCCGCCACGCTCTGCGCCGCCGCGGTGGCCACCGGCCAGGCCGTCACCGCCACCCCGGCCAGCAGGCCGGCCGCCGCGGCCCGCCACCGGATCGGCTCGGCCAGGAGCGCGCCGGCCAGCAGGGCCAGCACCGGGATGATGAGCTGGAAGTAGTGGTCCAGGAACTTCAGCGGTCCGGCCACCGCCAGCGCCGAGCCGGCCAGCCAGAGGAACAGGAACCGGCGCGCCTCCGGTTCGGTCGAGCGGAACCGCCGGGGGCGAAGCGCCAGCCACCCGGCGCCGGCCGCGGCGGCCAGAAGCAGGAACCACCGGGTCGCGGCGAATTCCCGGATGAAGCCCGTGGAGTAGTTCAGGAAGATCCGCCAGAAGTCGTGGACGGCGTACCGGGCGTTGTAGCCGAACGTGATCCGGAAAAAGTCTCCCAGCACCCCCTGTCCCGCGCACCAGGCCAGACACGCGGCGGGCGCCGCCGCCAGCCCGGCGGCGAAGGCGCCCAGCACCGCCCGGCGCCGGCCGGCGATGGCTCCCGTCGGCGCCGCGAGCGCCAGCCAGACCGCGATCGCCGCGATGGGGAAAGCCACGACGTACTTGTTCATGAACGCCAGCCCCAACAGGACGCCCGCGCCGGCGGCCGTCCAGGCGGGGGCGCGCGCCATCGCCCGGGAGAACAGCAGCCGGATCGCCGCAAGCTGGCAGCAGACCAGGAAGACTTCCGAGTTGAAGGAGACGGCTCCGAACGAGGCGGTGCAGGCATTGTAGAGCCACGCGGCGGCCAGTCCGGCCCAGAACCCGAACAGGCGGCGGCCGAGGGACAGCACCAGCAGGGTGTTGGCCAGGCCGAGCAGGAGGCCGGCAACGTGGATGGCTTCCGGGCTGTGGTCGATGGATTGGACGCCCAGGTAGAGCAGGTACTGGATCGGCGGTTTCTGCTCCCAGACGTCCGCATAGAGCCGGCCGCCCCGGGAGAGCACGTCCGCGACGACCATGTAGCCCGTCTCGTCGATGCCGATGAGGGGCTCCCGCAGGTACCCCACCCGCATGGCGAGGAACAGCACGGACAGCAGCACCCAGGCGCCGACGCGCGCCAGGGCGCGTTCCCGCTGCCCGCCGCCGTCAGGGGAATCCGCCGGGTAGATATCCATGCTCCGGTTCAACCGCGGACTAGTCGGTCAAAAGAGCCAGCAGGGCCAGGTCCCGCACGGTGATCCGGCCGTCGTCGTCCAGATCGGCGGCGCACTCGCTGCGCTGGAAGTCCCCTTCCCCCGCCGCCAGGTTCCCGCCGAGGAGCGCCGCGAGGAGGACCACGTCCGCGGCGTCGAGGATGCCGTTGCCGTCGAGGTCGCCGGCCCGGAAGGCGTAGGCCTCGCAGTCGGGCTCCGCGCGGGCGATCATCGCGTCATCCACGTACCAGCCGCCGCCCACCTTCGTGGAGCTGTCGCAGGCGAGTCGGAAGCGAAGCCATACCGTCTGCCCGGCCCAGGCGGAGAGATTGACCCGCACCCGGGTCATGGCGCCGAGCCCCCCGCCCGACCAGGCGGGCCGGCTGAGGATCGGCGACTCATAGTTGATGGAGACGGTGGCGTTGTACCCGCCCTCCACCATCGACGCGCCGAGGTCGGCCCAGGTGATTTCATCGGTGGACAATTCCAGCACCGCCCCGTCGTAGGCGGTCGCCCCGCCCTCCAGATAGTACGTGTGCCAGAAGCTCAGCTCGTACAGCGAGCCGGCGGGCAGATCCAGGGGCCCCCAGATCAGGTAGTCGTCGTTCTTCTTGTCGCGGTCGAAGGCGCGCCAGACCGTCGGTCCGGCATGGTAGTAGTTCGCCGCCACGCGCTCCCAGTACGACACCATGCCCGGGCCGTGATCCACCTCCCAGAGGGAGCTGGCGGCCTCCATGTCGTCGGCGGCCAGGGTGGAGTCGACGGTCTGGCCCACCGGCAGGGTGTAGGCCAAGCGCTGGACGTGGGTCCCGAACCGGCACTCCAGCTCCAGCGTCAGGTCGACGCCGCACGCCGCGTCGTCGCGGAGGCGCACCAGGAACGGCACGCCCGGCGCCACGGCCGCGCCGCCGGCCGCGGGCGCCGCGTAGTGCGCCTGGCCGCGGTAGACCACCAGGTCGTCCGGCGCGGCGAGCGTCACCAGAACGTCCCCGGTCGCCGCCGCACCCGTGTTCCGGATGGGCACGGCCAGCGCCACGAGCTCGCCGGGTTCGGCGATGCCGTTGCCGTTCCCCTCCACCTCCGTCAGCACCCGGCCGGCGGATTCCAGAAACGGGCCCAGGGCGCGGCAGTCGTCAACGGAAAAGATGCCCGGCCGGAGGAACTCCTGGCAGATCTCGAACACGTGGGCGCCGCCGTAGAGCGTCTGGTCGGCGTCGATCATGGCCTCCGCGCCCCGGTGGAAGGTGTTCTGCGCGGCGGTCGGCATCAGAAAGTGACTCTGCAGCACGATCCGGTCAGCGACCTCCCGGCCGAGCTGCAGGAACAGGTTCTTCAGCGCCGTGGACCAGTAGGCGCTGTCGCCGTAAATGTCGTTGGTCTTGTCCTCGGGATAGCGCATGGTGTCATGATCGATCCGGCGCAGGTAGGTGTCGGGCGGGGTGTAGCCCTTCGCGTCCCACTCGCCGATGTGAAACGGGTTGTAACCGCTGGCCACGCTCAGGTCGTAGGTCCGGCTGAACGCCCAGTAGTCGGAGAATCCTTCGCCGATGGCCCCGGATTCGATGTAGAAACTGTTGAACGCGGCACTGTTGGAAGTGTCCTGGATGGCGTGGCCGTACTCGTGGAGGATGATGTCGGCGTCCTCGGCGTCATCGACGCCGCCGTCGCCGAAGGCGATGTAGCGGGTGCTGCCTTGCCGCACGAAATGCGAGTTGTCGGCGCCGTTCAGCCCATGCACGTCCACCGGGAGTGAAAAGTGGACGATGGTGTCGAAGCCCAGCCACTGGATGTACCGCTGGGCCGAATCGATCCAGTAGTAGGCCATCACGGCCTCGAATCCCGCCGGGTCCCGCGGGTAGTCGAACACGGGCGACGGTTCCGCGGGCGGCGCCGTCAGCGGGGGCTCGTCGGTGCGGCTCACGATCTGGACCCACGGCCCCGTCAGGTGATAGCCCTGGGCATCGGGGGCGGCCAGTTCCGCCAGCACCACGTCGAGGTAGGCGGGGAGGAACAAGCTGCCGTCCGAGGTGTCCCGCAGACTGGAGTCATTCAGGTAGTTCACCGGATTGGGCTGGAACACCCGGCCGCTGCCATCGGCATACCAGACGTCGGCGGACGCACCCAGCACGCGGAGCGGCGCGCCGCCCACCCAGACGGTCCAGCGGGCCGGCGGCTCCTCCGTCGCCAGCCGGAACTCCCGCGCGGCGAGCGGCCGGCCCGCGTCGATGAAATACGCTTCCTGCTCGGTCTCCAGCATCGCCACAGGCGGCAGCGGCTTCTCGGCCAGCGGCTTGGGCCAGGCCGTCCGGAGGACCCGCTCGGCGAAGGCGTCGGCGGCCAGACCGAGCGCCGCCGTCCGGTCGGGGAAATCCTCCGGCCACGCCGGGTCGGGGCCCATAGGCACGCGCTGAGCCAGCGTCACCCGTCCGGCCGGGTCGAAATGAACGCTGATCCGGCCGTTGACCACCGGCCGGCCGGAGTGCCAGAGATCCAGGTCCACGTGGCGCCCGCCGGGCGAGCGGCGCTCCGCCGCCGGCTGGTATTGCGCCAGCTCGGCGCCCAGCCCCAGCCACCCGGCATGGTCGGCCAGGAAGCGGCGGGCGGCCGCCGCGGGCTCGCCCGCGTACGGCACCGGCTCAACCGGGCGGACCTGGAGGGGCAGCGCCGTCTCCGGGCAGCGCTCCACCCGGAACAGCCGGCCGCCGGCTGTCACCGTCTCCGCCGCCGCGGCCGCCATCGTCGCCGCCATTCCCAGTGCCGTGACCGCCGCGATCGCCGTCCGCTGCCAGGTTCTCATATCCGCTTTCCTCGCCGCTGGATTTTCAGTGCGTCCGAATGCCGCCAGGTTCGGAATATAGATGTCTCCGGACCGCCAAAAGTTGATCCGTTGCCGGAGCGCGCCTCTCCGGGTCACGACGGCAACGGCAGGTTGAGCCGCTCCACGCCGGTGGCGCGGCCCGTCTCGGGATCCACCTCGACCACCAGCGCGTTGAGCCGGTGTCCCCGGGTCTCCGGGGTGAACTTGCTCGGCAGGTGGAACAGGAACCGCTGGATGGAGCCCTCCACGTCCATGCCGATGACCGAGTCGTGGGGGCCGGTCATGCCGAGGTCGGTGATGTACGCCGTGCCGTCCGGCAGGATCCGCTCGTCCGCCGTCTGGACGTGGGTGTGGGTGCCGAACACCGCGCTGACCTTGCCGTTGAGAAACCAGCCCATGGCCACTTTCTCGGAAGTGGCCTCGGCGTGGAAATCCACGAAGATGATGGGCGTGCGGCGCCGCAATTCGGCCAGCACCGCCTCGATGCCGCGGAAGGGGCAGTCGATGGGCGGCATGAACACGCGGCCCTGGAGGTTCACCACCGCCACCGGCACGCCGATCTGCGAGTCGACCACGGTCCAGCCCCGGCCGGGCACCCCCGGGGGGTAGTTCAACGGGCGGAGCAGCCGGTCGGTCTGGTTGAGGAGGTCGTACACCTCCTTCCGGTCCCAGATGTGGTTCCCCGAGGTCATCACGTCAATCCCCAGCGGCATGAGCTCCTGGAACTTTTCGGGGATCATCCCGAAACCGCCGGCGGCGTTCTCGCCGTTGGCGATGGTGAAATCGATCCGATACTCGCTCTGCACCCGGTGCAGCATCTCGCGGAGCACCCGCCGCCCCGGCCGTCCCAAGACATCGCCCACGCACAGCACCCGCATCGTATTCCTCCCGCAGACGGACCGGCCGGCTCCCCGGCCGGGTTCCTACTTGGCGTATTCGACGAACCGCCGTTCCCGGATCACCGTGACCTTGATCTGGCCCGGGTACTGCAGGTCGCTCTCGATCTTCTTGGTCAGGTCCTTGGCCATCCAGAACGCCTGCTCGTCGCTGATCTTGTTGCTCTCGACGATGACGCGGATCTCGCGGCCGGCCTGAAGCGCGTAGGCCTTGGCCACGCCGGTGAAGCTGTCGGCGATGTTCTCGAGCTTCTCGAGGCGCTTGACGTACGACTCGAGGATCTCGCGGCGGGCGCCCGGCCGGGCGGCGGACACCGCGTCGGCCACCTGCACCAGCACCGCCTCGACGCTCTGGAAATCCACGTCGAAGTGATGCGCCTCGACGGCGTGCAACACCTCGGGGTTCTCGCCGTTCTTGCGCAGCAGCTCCACGCCGAGCTGGGTGTGGGTGCCCTCCACCTCCCGGTCCACCGACTTGCCGATGTCGTGGATGAGGCCGGCGCGCCGGGCGACCCGCTCGTCGGCGCCCACCTCCTGCGCCAGCATGCCGGCGATGTGCGCCACCTCCTTCGCATGCTCCAGCACGTTCTGGCCGTAGCTCGAGCGATAGTGCAGGCGGCCCAGAAGCTTGAGCACGTCGGGGTGGAAGTCGTGGAAGCCCATCTCGAAGGCGGCCTCCTCGCCGATCTCCAGGATCTTCTGCTCCATTTCGGCCTTGACCTTGTCCACGATCTCCTCGATCCGCGCGGGGTGGATCCGGCCGTCGGTGATGAGGCGCTCGATGGCGATCTTGGCGATCTCGCGGCGATAGGGGTCGAAACCGGACAGGATGACCGCCTCGGGGGTGTCGTCGACGATCAGGTCGATCCCGGTGGCGATCTCCAGGGCGCGGATGTTCCGCCCCTCGCGGCCGATGATGCGGCCCTTCATCTCGTCGCTGGGCAGATCCACCACCGACACGGTGGTTTCGATGGTGTGCTCCACAGCGCAGCGCTGGATGGAAGTGGACAGAATCTTGCGGGCCAGACTGTTGGCGCGGTTCCGGGCGTCGTCCTCGATCTGCTTGACCAGCGCGGTGGCGTCGTGCCGCGCCTCCTCCTGGAGCACGTCCACGAGCTGCTGCTTGGCCTCGTCGCGGGTCATGCCGGCGACCTTTTCCAACTGCTCCTGCTGCAGCCGGCGGAGCTCCTTCACTTTCGTTTCCTCTTCCTTGATCCGGACCTCGCGCGAGATGAGCCCGTTTTCCCGGTTGGCCTGTTCCTTTTCCTTCTTGGTGATTTGCTCCTCGCGCCGGCTGAGCGCCAGGTCGCGCTGGGACAGCTTCTGTTCGGTCGCGGTCAGTTCCTTCCGCTTCTCCTTGATGTCCGCGTCGTGTTCGCTGCGGAGCTTGAAGAGCTCGTCCTTCCCTTCGAGGACTTTCTCGCGCTTGGCCTGCTCGGCGTCCCGGCGGGCCCGGGTGACGATCTCGTCGGCCTGCGCCTGCGCGGCGCGGAGCCGCTCGGTGACCACCCGGTTCTTCAGGCGGAGGTAGACAACCAGCAGCACCGTCCCGACCACGGCCACGGGGGCCGCGATGATCAAAGCCGTATAGAATGCGTTCATGTCGTCTCCTTCGGGCAATATATGCACAAACCCCAAGGGGTCCTGTTTGCGCAGGTTGTCCGGGAGACCGTTCCGGAGAGGATCAGGCGGGAAAAAGCTGCAACGGTGCAGGGCGAATCGTTTTGGTCCGGCAGTTCAAAGTGGGTGTCTGTTCAGCACTTCAGGCTTCCCTCTCGCAGAAGGCTTGCACACCGTGCCGAAACTCTAAACTCCCGTCCGTTCTCATCGCAGACCCAATTGGAATCACCCCGCACGCGTTGCAGGTCAAGGTCGTTTCGGTGCCGGATCGGTGAATTGATCCAGAATCTTCACAAACTCGGCGCTCTTGCGGCCCACGAACTGGTTCAGCTCGCGATGTTGCTTGCGGAGCTGGAAGTATTCGTCGGCGATCTGGAACGCCGTGAGCATAGCCAGCCGGTGCGAGTCGATGATGTTCGAGGCGCGCTGGAGCTGCGTCATGCGCTCCTCGACAAAGCCAGCCAGTTCCTTGACGTAGGCCTCGTCGTTCACGTCCTGGATGCTGAACACCTGGTTCAATATCTTGATCTGCACCGATCCCTGCCCTCGCGTGGTTACTGCTTGCTCTCCAAAGCATCGAGGTGCTCGATGAGCACCCTGAGTTTTTCCGCGATCTTCTCCTTTTCTTCCCGGACTGTCGCCATCATCGTCTCAATCGCCCGGTACCGGTCTTCCAGGTCGCGATACCGGCGTTGAAAATCGGATAATTCCTCCTTCAAATTTGAGTTTTGCGACTGCAAGTTCTTGAAAAACTCGCTCACTCGGTAAATCTTATCTTCCAGATGGGCGAATCGCTCCATCCCATCGGATTCTTTTTTTTCGCTCATGCCGCCCCTATCGAAACTGGGCTTGGAAACGTTTCCGCAGGCTGGCGGCGGCACGTTCCCGGAGGCGGTCGGCCTCCTCGTCGGTCAGGGTGCGCTCGGGATGTTGAAAGACCAGCCGGACGTTCATCGCCTTGCGGTCCGGGGGAATGTCGTCCCCCCGGTAAAGGTCAACCAGCTTAACCTCCGCTAATTCAGGCATTTTCAATTCAATGACCGACGTTTTTATTGTACTAAAACTGACCCCGATGTCAACGACAAAGGACATGTCGCGGTCAACGAACGGGAACCGCGGCAGGGCGCGGAAGGCAAACGACCGGTCGATGCCCGCCGCCAGCGGTTCGAACAGCAATTCGGCCACGAACACCTTCCGCCTGAACTTGAGCTTCTGGGCCAGCAGTTCATTGAGCTGGCCGATGTAACCGATGATCCCGCCCCCCAGCCGGATCCAGGCCGCCGCCCCCGGTTGCAGGAAGGGCGCGTCATCCGCCTCGTCAAACACGACCGCCGGAACGTTGAGGCGGTCGACCAGGCCCTCGACAACTCCTTTGATGCGGGCGAAATCCGCCGGGATCCCCGCCGCGGACCAGTGCGCCGGCAGCCACTGCCCGTACGCCCCGATGGCCAGCCGAACCGGCTCCACGTGGCCGTCACCGCACCGGTCGTACACCGAGGCCACCTCGAAGAGGCGGACGTCGGGGTTGTAGTTGTTCTCGTTGAGCTTCAGCGCGGCCACCATCGCCGGCAGCAGGCCCTGGCGCAGGAACGGCTCCCCCTCGTCCAGCGGATTGTCCACCCGGACCGGCTCGCCGGCTGGCGCCCAGAGGAGGGCGGCGTCGCGCTGGACGTCGGTGAAATTCGGCGTCAGGATCTCCTGCAGGCCGCACTCCTTCAGGAACTGCCGGACCGCGGCCTTCTCCCCGGCGAACTGGCGCGACACCGGACGCGACGGATGGAGCGGCAGGGTGGACGGAATGCGGTCGTAGCCGTGCAGCCGGGCGACCTCCTCTATGAGGTCCACTTCCAGGCCCACGTCGACGCGATGGGCGGGCGGCCGGACGCGCCAGCCGTCGGGCGCCGCCTCCACCTGGAACCCCAGGCGGCGGAGCATCGCCTCGACCGGCAGCCCGGCGACGGGCACGCCCACCAGCCGCTCGACCCGTTCGCGGCGCAGGGCGATCTCCGGCGGCGCCCAGGGGCGCGGGTAGACGTCCACCACGGGCGACACCGCCTCGCCGCCGGCGAGTTCCAGGATCAGCCGCGCGGCCCGCCACAGGGCGCGCGGCGGCATCTCCAGGTCCGCGCCCCGCTCGAAGCGGTACGACGCCTCGGTGCGCATCTCCAGCGCCCGGGCGGTCCGGCGGACCGACGCGGGCTGAAACCAGGCGCTCTCCAGCAGGACGTCGGTGGTCGTGTCGGCCACCTCGCTCTCCGCCCCGCCCATCACGCCGGCGATCCCCACCGCGCGCGCCGCGTCGGCGATGACCAGCATGTCCGGGGCGAGGGCGCGGATGCGGCCGTCGAGGGTCTGAACCGTCTCGCCGGGGCGGGCCCGGCGCGCGACCAGGCACCCGCCGGTCAGTTTGCTGAAATCGTACGCGTGGAGCGGATGGCCCAGCTCCAGCAGGATGTAGTTGGTGATGTCCACCAGGTTGTTGATGGGGCGCTGGCCCACGGCCAGGAGCCGCTCCTGGAGCCAGCACGGCGACGGCGCCACCCGGACGCCGGTGATGCGCACTCCGCAGAAGCGGGCGCACAGATCGGGGTCCTCGATGGTGATGGCCGGCGCCGGGGCGGCGTCCCGGCCGGCGTCCAGCGCGGCGGGCGCCCGGCGTCGCAGCGGCTCGTGGTACAGGGCGCTGAGCTCGCGGGCGATGCCGAGGTGGCTGAGGCAGTCGGGGCGGTTGGCCGTGACGTCGATGTCGATCAGCGTGTCGTGGGACAGGCGCTCCATCGCGTCGACGGGCAGACCGAGCATGGACAGGTCGGCCGCCAGCCGGTCCGGCGGTTCGTCCAGGGCGATGAGGTCGGCCATCCAGTGGCAGCTGATTTTCATGGTGCGCGCTCTCCTTCGCGTTCGGTCAGAAGCGGTGGAACTGGTTCAGGAACCGGACGTCGTTCTCCCAGAACATCCGGATGTCGGGGACGCCGTACCGAAGAATGGCGACCCGGTCGATGCCCATGCCGAAGGCGAAGCCCGTGTAGCGCTCGCTGTCGATGCCGCACGCGTCGAACACGTTGGGATGGACCATGCCGGCGCCCAGGATCTCGATCCAGCCGCTCCCCTTGCAGATCCGGCAGCCGCGGCCGCCGCAGAAAAAGCAGCTCACGTCCACCTCGGCGCCGGGCTCCACGAAGGGGAAGAAGCTGGGCCGCAGCCGGATGCGGGCGTCCGCGGCGAAGCATTCGCGAGCGAAGTGCTCCAGCGTGCCCTTCAGGTCGGCCAGGGAGACGCCTTCGTCCACCACCAGTCCCTCGATCTGGTGGAAGATGGGAAAGTGGGTGGCGTCGGGCGTGTCCTTGCGGTACACCTTGCCGGGGGCGATGACCTTGAGCGGCGGCGCCACCGCCTGCATGGTCCGGATCTGGACCGGCGAGGTGTGCGTGCGTAGCAGGAAGGACCCGTCGCCGATGAAGAACGTGTCCTGCGCGTCGCGCGCCGGGTGGTCCGGCGGAAAGTTCAGGGCGCCGAAGTTGAAGAAATCGGTCTCGATCTCCGGTCCCTCGGCGATGGCGTAACCCATCCGCTGGAAGATGCCGCAGATCTCGGCCTCGACCTGCTTGACGGGGTGCAGCGTGCCCCGGGCCACGGGGAAGCCGGGCAGCGTGACGTCGAGGCGCTCCTTTTCCAGCCGGTCCTGGTAGGCCGCCAGGCGGACCTGCCCGGCCAGTTCGTCCAGCCGGGTCTCGATGGCCGCCTTGAGCCGGTTGACTTCCTGGCCGAAGGCGGGCCGCTCGGCGGGCGGCAGGTCGCGCAGGCGCTTGAGCTGGAGGGTCAGGAGGCCCTTCTCCCGCGACAGGTAGCGCTCCCGCAGCAGGCCGTACGCCGGCTCGTCGCGGACCTCGCGGCACTCCGCCTCAAAACCCTCCATGATTCGGGCCAGGTCATCACGCATCGCGGGCTCCTTGCAAAAAAAAACCGGCTGCACCGTAGCGGGACAGCCGGTTGATGTTCCTTTCAAACGAACTGAGGATTATGCCTGCTTGGCCACTGACACCAGTTCGGCGAAGGTGACCGGGTTGTTCACGGCGAGTTCCGCCAGGACTTTCCGGTCGAGTTCCACACCGGCTTTTTTCAAACCGGACATAAATCGGCTGTACGACACACCGTGTTCGCGGGTGGCCGCGTTGATCCGGATGATCCAGAGCGACCGGAACTGGCGCTTGCGCTGGCGCCGGTCGCGGTACGCGTAACCCAACGCCTTCTCCACGGTCTCCTTGGCGGTGCGGTACAGGCGGTTGCGCGACCCCCGGTATCCCTTGGCCAGGGCCAGGATCTTTTTTCGGTTCAGCAGTCTCTTGTTTCCACGCTTCACTCGGGGCATGACGGTTCTCTCCTCAGCGCCATCAGATTTGGAGCATTTCCCTGACGCGGCCCAGGTCGGCGCTGGCGACCAAACCGGTCTGGCGGAGGTTGCGCTTCCGCTTGCGGGTCTTCTTCGTCAGAATGTGGCTCTTATGGCTGTGGCCGCGCAGGACCTTGCCCGTCGCGGTCACCCGGAAGCGCTTGGTGGCGCCTTTCTTGGTCTTCAGCTTCGTCTTCAGCTTGTGCACGGTCCAACTCCTTTTGCGATGACACCATGTCGTGGCTTGTCGCGGAGCCGGCAACGGGGCTGGAGCCTGCTCCCGCGAAAAAACGGGCTAATTATAATGATAAATTCGGATCTGTCAATGGCCTTTCAGGCGACGGGTCATTTTTTCGGCATGAGGTGCATCACCATCAGCCGGCCCTCCATCTCCGGCGGCTTGACCATATCGGCCAGCCCCTCGAGCTCCTCGACCAGCCGGGCCAGCAGTTCGTACCCCAGCTCCGGGTGCGCCATTTCCCGGCCCCGGAAGAAGACGCCGCACTTGACCCGGTTGCCTTCCTCAAGGAACCGGATGATGTGTTTTTTCTTGAACTCGAAGTCGTGAGTGTCGGTGCGGGGCCGGAACTTCACTTCCTTGAGCTGGACCATCTTCTGCTTCTTCTTCGCGTCGTGCTGCTTCTTCTTCTGCTGATAGAGGAATTTGCCGTAGTCCATGACCTTGGCCACGGGCGGCTCGGCGCTCGGGGCGATCTCCACCAGGTCGACTAGTTTTTCGGTGGCGAGCGCCAAGGCCTGAGCGATGGGAACGACGCCGAGCTGCGTCCCGTCGCTGTCGATCAGTCGGACTTCCGGTGCGGTGATCTCCTCGTTGATGCGCACTCGGTCCCGGCTCTCGTGTTTGGGTGCTGGTTTAATGGACGTCCTCCTGTAAAGAGTGTGTGTTCGCGTAAATTAAGGTCTGATCGCCCGGCTGTCAATATGGGATTTGACCAGGCCGGCGAATTTGTCCAGCTCCATGGCCCCCAGGTCGCCCTCGTGGCGGTTGCGCACGGAAACGGTGCCCTGCTCCTGTTCCCGGCCGCCGACCACCAGCATGTAGGGGATTTTCTGAACCTGGGCCTCGCGAATCTTGTAGCCCACCTTCTCGTTCCGGTCGTCAAGGCGGACGCGCAGGCCTTCCGCCTGCAGCCGTCGGGCGACGGTCCGGGCATAGTCGGCGAACTTCTCGCTGACGGGAATCACCCACGCCTGCTCGGGGCTGAGCCAGATGGGGAACGCGCCCGCGTAGTGCTCCACCAGCGTCCCGAAGAACCGCTCCAGCGATCCCATGATGGCCCGGTGGACCATGAAGACGTGGTGCTCCTTGGAGTCGGGAGCGACGTAGTTGACGTCAAACCGCCGCGGCAGGTTGAAGTCGAACTGGACGGTGCTGCACTGCCACTTGCGGCCGATGGCGTCCACCAGCTTGAAGTCGATCTTGGGGCCGTAGAAGACCGCCTCGCCCTCCATGCGCGTGTAAGGGATGCCGCGAACCTCCATCGCCTGCACCAGGCCGGCTTCGGCCATCTCCCACTCCTCGTCGGTGCCCGCGTACTTTTCCTTCCGCTCCGGGTCGCGAACGGAGAGCTCCACCTGGTACTGCTCGAAGCCGAACGTCTGCATGAAAAAGAGGCACAGGTCCAGCACGCCGCCCAGCTCGTCGACGATCTGGTCGGGGGTGCAGAAGATGTGGCCGTCGTCCTGGGTGAAGCCGCGGACGCGGAGCATGCCGTGGAGCACGCCGCTCTTCTCATAGCGGTACACCGTCCCCAGCTCGGCGTAGCGGACGGGCAGGTCGCGGTAGCTGTGCAGCCGGTTTTTGTAGATCAGGATGTGGCCCGGGCAGTTCATGGGCTTGACCACGTACTCCTCCTCGTCGATGGTGAGGGTGTACATGTTTTCCTTGTAGTAGTCGTAATGCCCGGACGTGCGCCACAGGTTGTGCCGCGCCAGGTGGGGGATGTTCACCAGCTCGTAGCCGCGGCGGAAATGCTCGTTCTTCCAAAAGTCCTCGATCAGGTGGCGGATCAGGGCGCCCTTGGGGTGCCAGTAGACGAACCCCGCGCCCGCGCCGTCCTGGATGGAGTAGAGGTCGAGCTCGCGGCCCAGCCGGCGGTGGTCCCGCTTGCGGGCCTCCTCCAGGAACGCCAGGTACGCGTCCAGTTCCGCCTGGGTCGGGAAGGCGGTGCCGTAGATGCGCTGGAGCTGCGGCCGCCGCTCGTCGCCCCGCCAGTAGGAGCCGGCGATGGACAGGAGCTTGAACACCTTGAGCGCGCCGCTCGACACCACGTGGGGGCCGAGGCAGAAGTCGTACAGCTTGTCCAGCCGGTAGCACGACAGCATCTCGCCGGCCTTTTCGTCGATGAGCTCGCACTTGAGCGCCTCGCCCATCTCGTCGAACACGCGCTGCGCCTCCGCCAGGCCGATCACCGCGGGCTCGAACGGCAGGTCCGCCGCGGCCAGCTCCCGCATTTTCTCCTCGATCCGGGCCAGGTCCTCCTCGGTCAAGGCGTGGTCCAGCTGGAAGTCGTAGTAGAAGCCATCGTCGGTGGCGGGGCCGATGCCCAGGTGGGTGCCGGGGAACAGGTGCAGCACGGCCAGGGCCATGAGGTGGGAGGTGCTGTGACGCAGGATGGTCAGGGCCTCGGTGGAATCGGCCACGACGCGACGCGTGCCGTCGCGCTCGATCACTTGGAGCATGGCTGGATTGTCCTCCGTGTCCGGTGCGGGAATGGGGCACTCCGATCGCATAAATAAAAAAATGGTAGGTGCGAGCGGATTTGAACCGCTGACCCCTTCCGCGTCAAGGAAGTGCTCTCCCCCTGAGCTACGCACCTACGCAAGGCGGCCAAATTAGCAGACGGCGGGCGGGATGTCAATCCATTTTTGGTTCGTGCGGCATGGCGTTCGGGCTGATGCGGGCGAATCCGGATCATGGATCAGCTGGCACCGCGCTCGAACAGTTCCAGGATGCGGGGCGAGAGCATCGCCCGCACCGACGGCGGCAGGGTGAACCCGTTGGATTGCCGGGACTCGCGCAGGTGGCGGCGCCCCTCATCGAGCTGCTCGGCGGAACGCTCGCGGGCCAGGTAGTATTCGCTGACCAGGGCCGCCCCGATGAAGAAGTTGGCCAGGCCGGCTTTCTCCGCCGAAAAACTCAGGTAATTCTTCATGGAGGCCACGGACTCCGGATACTTGCCCAGGAAGTAATCGCGGATGCCGTTTTTCAGCAGGGTTTGATAGACCGCCTGGCCGGAGCCGGCGCTCTGGAGCATCCCCATCAGCGTCTTCGCCTCGGAGTTGTTCGGGTCCAGCGCCAGCGCCTGCTGCAGGGACTGGCGGGCGGGATCGTTCCGGCCGGCCTGGATGTCCCGGCGGGCGGCGGCCACCAGCTGGCTGATCTGGCCGACCTGCTTGAGCTGCCCGTCGATGCGATCCAGGTAGCCCTGGATCTCGCGCCCCTGGTCAGGGCTGGCGGCGAGCTTCCGGGCGTCCTGGAAGTGGCGGCGGGCCCGATCCCAGTTCCGTTCGTTGTACGCCTTGATGCCGTCCTGAAAGTAGGCGGCGAAGGCGGCGCTCCGGTCGCCCAGCTCCTTTTTCCGTTTCTCCTCGGTGACGAGCCGCTGAACGGGCTCCAGTCCGGGGAAGCCGGGCTGCTCCGCCCGGATGGCCATGAGGATTTCCTCAGCCTGGGACGGGTTGTTGGGCGCGAGCCGGCGGGCGTCGTCGAGGCGCCGCTGCAGGTTCAGGTGGGCCTGGCAGCGGTCGATGTGCTCCAGCAGGTTCGGGAAATCGGGCTTCTTCTTGTAGATGGCCTGGTAGCGATCGAGGGCGGTCGCCCAGTCGCTCTTGCGGAAGGCCTCGTCGGCCTGCCGGGCCAGCCCCTGCACCTCCGCCTCCAGCGCCTGGCCGGCCTGGATGCGCTGGACGATCCGGTCCGCGTCGCCGGCGTAGCGGCCGCCGCCGGTCCTGATCTTCTCCAGCAGCGGGATGGCGTCGGCCAGCTTGCCCTGGTTGTAGAGATCGGACGCCCGCTGGAACTCGCGCAGTTCGGCGTCCGTCTCCGTCGGCGTCGTCGGGGTGGCCGGTCCCGTGGGGGGCGTCTTCTGGGCGAGCTTGCCGTTGATATCGGCGAGGGAGCGGTTGAGGTCGCTGAGCTCGGGCAGTTCCTTGATCGCGCCGAGGGTCAGGGATTTTTCGAAGTTGTGCTTGGCCAGCTCGTACTGGCCCATGTTGTGATAGGCCACGCCGAGGTAAAAATAGGGGATGTAGGATCCCCGCATGACGCCGTAAAATTTCGTGTTGGGGTCGGGCTTCCCCTTCTGGGCGATGGCAATTTCAAGGAAATCGATGCCTTTCTGGTAGTTGCCGTTCTTGATCTGCTCCACGCCGTCGAGGTAGTTCAGGTACCACTTCCGGTCGAGCTGGGCCTGGCCGAGGGCGGACATCGCCCCCAGGGCGAGACCGATGATGACAAAAAGCCGCAGCCGGGTCATGGCGTGTTGAATTCTCCCACAGCGTGCTATAATTATAGCAGTTTTCGGCACATCCGCCAGCCATTATTCGCATCCTGGAGGGGATATGAGACCATTTCGAACTTTGCTCGTGACACTCGCCGTGTGCGTCGGATTCACGGCGGTTTGTTGCGGATACGCTCAAATCATGGTCGAAACCCGCGAAAACCAGAAACTGTATATCAATTCGCCATCCCAGATCCTGCCGTCCACCCAGATCACCTTCCTGCTGGATTCCCTGTGCTACCCCGAAGCCTCGCCCGACAACCCCGTCATCATCCAGATCCACATCAACCAGGGCACGAAAGCCTACACGGAGGTGCTGAGCCAGACGCTGGCCACCGGCAACCTGCAGACCACGTCGCCGCTGCCGAGCGACGGCGAGGTGGTGTTCCCGCTGGCCGTGGTGCCCTTCCGGCGGGTCGGCGGCGACTGGGTCCCGGACGACGACGCCCCGGCACCCGGCGCGGGACCGGACGCCGTGCAGATGTTCCGCTACGTCGCCGGCGAATCGGAAATCTGGATCCGGCTCAACGAGACCACCGAGTTCTGGCCGACCGGCCTCGAAGAGAAGCTGTGGGGCTTCACCGTCGCCCTGGGCGGCGGCGTCTGGCCTCCGAACGCCAACAGCAACTGGGGCGCGGCGGGCCGGCACCGGCAACAGTCCACCCTGTTGGTCGCCGATCTGCGCGAACACTACTTCCCGCCTTACATCGACTATTTCTCTTTTTGGGTCGCGAGCGTCTATCAAACGGGCGGGTTTACCCCGACCTATTTCTACCCCACCAGCTTCATGGCGTTCAACGCCACAACGCTCGAGACCATGGAGATGCCCGCCATGTCCGTCGTGGGCACGGAGCTGACCGACACGGCCGTGGCCGACCTGAACAAGGACGGCTACGATGACTTCTGTTCCGTCGACCAGTACCGCCGCCGGCTCTACTGGTGTTTCGGCGTGGCGGACGGCACATTCGGCACTCTCGACTGGCTGTACCTGCCCGACTTCGAGCCCGTCCGGGTGGACGTGGCCGACATCAACGGCGACAGCTGGTTCGATTTTTTCATCACCGACAGCGACGGCGTGGTCCATATTTATGACTGGTGGGACATCTTCGGTGAGAAAGCGCGAGCGGACAAGACCGCGGCCCCCGTCTTCGCGTTCAAGGCGGCGGCCGTGCCGGGCGACTCCGCCCTGCACGACCTGAACGGGGACGGCGCCAGCGACTACCTGGTCACCGACCAGGCCAACAACACGCTGAACGTGTACATCGGCTCGGACTTCGGCTCCCAGCAGGTCTATCCAACCGGCGCCCAGCCCGTGGGAATGGCCGTCGGCGATTTCAACGGCGACACCGCCCCCGACGTGGCCACAGCCAACCAGAGCGGCGACTCGATCACCGTGTTCCGGAACACCGGCGGCGGCGCCCTGACCGGCCAGCATTACGCCGCCAACGGCAAGGCGCCGGTGGATATCGACGCGGGCGATTTCGACCGCGACGGCCGCACCGACCTGGTGGTGGCGTACAAGGACAACAGCACCAAGTCGATCTCGCTGTGGAAAGCCCAGGCGGACGGCACGTTCGTTCCGGGCTCGGCGCAGAAGATCTTCTTCACGAGCAACCCGTCCGCCGTGATGGCCGAGAATATCGACGCCCAGCATGGCGCGGACGCCATCGTGGGATTCGCCAACTACTCCAAGCTGGCCGTCTGCGTCTCCGACGCCGCCGGGACGCTGACGCACGCGTACAACCTGGACACGCTGGCGGACGTGGTCGTCGATCCCGTGACCGGCGTGGTCATGAGCGAGGACAGCATCCTGTCCGTCGCCGGCGGGACGGCCGCGGGCGGCATCAGCAGCCGCGACGGCGTGGCGGCCATCGCCAGCCAGGGTTTCAACGTCATCCATTTCCCGCGGTCGAAGGACATCTCGTTCTCGCTGGTGAATCTGGGGACGGCATCCGCGCTGGTCAATTTCGAGCTCTTCGACGACGCCGGCACGGTCAAGTCGTACACCACCCAGTCGGTCGCCCCCCTCACCCAGTTTCCCCGGTACTTCGGCGACCTGCTCGGTCCCGACACCGCCAACGCGTCGCGCTGGGTCCGCGCCTTCCTGACCAGCCCCGAGACGTACGGCATCTGGCTGCTGAACAACGGCCTCGACATGACCTACCTGGACGGCGGCAAGATCCAGAGCGTCACCGACGCCATGTCGGCGTTCGTCCTGCCGATGGTGGATGTCGCCGGAGGCCACTACACCCAGGTGTACCTGGAGAATCCCTATCAGAACCAGGCGCATGTCACCGTCCGCCGCCACAATGCCGCCGGCGTCCAGCAGGCCAGCCACGCCGTGCTGCTCAACAAGCGGGGGCGGGTCACCCTGGACCTGGCGGCCATTTTCCCCGGCATCGCCGACACGGACTATCTCATGGTTCAATCCGACCTGGCGATCATCGCCGGCGAGATTTTCGGCGACGCTCAAACCGTCTCGGTGCTGCAACCCTTCCCCGTGGGCGTGGACCAGGGCACGCTGTACAGCGGCCATCTCGCCCATGGCGATTTCGGCGGCGGCTTCGCCTACGAGACCTGGCTGACGCTGGTCAACACGTCCGACACCGGCGCCATGGTGTCGGCCACGCTGTACGACGACGACGGCGACATCGTGGACAGCTACGCGCACATCAACCTCGGCGCCCGCTCCAAGGTCGTCTACAACGTCGGCACGATGATGGGGCTGACCGGGGCGGTCACCGGGTATCTCAAGCTTGACCTGAAAGGGCTCACCGGCGTGGTGGGCTGCGTGACCTTCGGTGACGCCACGAACGGGGCCTTCCAGTCGGTCCTGCCGCTGCAGGCGCCCCGGCACAACCGCTTCGTCATGGGGCACATCGCCAACGGAACCCTGGACAGCATTCCGTTCTTCACCGGCCTCGCCATCGTCAATCCGCACCCCCTGCCCCAGACGATCTACCTGTCCGCCTACGACCAGGACGGTCTGCTGCTCGACTCGCAGGTCGTGTCCGTGCAGTCGAAGCACCGGCTGATCGCGATGCTGGACCAGGTGATGCCCGGGCTGACCAACATTTTCGGCGGATACCTCGTGATCGAGTGCTCGTCCACCTACCGCGATTTGATGGTGTTCCAGCTATTCGGCGACACCGACCTCACGTTTTTGAGCGCGGTCCCCGCCGTGCCCATCGAATGAATCTTTCTCATCAGGAGGAGTGATGCATAACACGTTGCGGTTAGCCGGCTGCCTGGCCCTCGCCATGCTCCTGGCCGCGCCGGCGCTGGCTCAGGGATCCACCGACGAAGCGCTGCCCACGAGTCTCTCGTCCTTCCGCTTCAACTTCATCAACCCGGGCGCCCGGGCCACGGCCATGGGCGGCGCCTTCATCGCCCAGGGCAACGACGCCACGGGATCGGAAACCAACCCCGCCGGCCTCATTTTCATCCCCAAGCCGACCCTGCACGGCGAGTACCGCTACTTCAAGTATTTCGCCGACCGGGCGGTGGACGCCACCGCCGACGCCGTGATCAACCAGCAGTTCGAGGACAGCGTGAACAGCATCACGTTCCTGAGCTTCGTCTACCCGTACAAGAGCTGGGCGTTCGCGTTCTACCGCCAGGAGCTGGCCAATTTCGAGGCTAATTACTACAACGCGGCGTTTATCATTCCAGGCGAACTGCCGGGCGCACAAATCGCCTGGGTGACCAACCGGCAGGCCTCACGCTTGAATTTCAACCTGGACAACTACGGCTTCTCGGTCGCCAAGCGGCTGCACGAGACGTTCGCCGTGGGCTTCTCCGTGCGCGCCGCCCGCCTGACCCTGGATGGCACCGACCTGTCCGACATGACGCAGGCACCACCGCTGATCGAACCTCAGGTCGATACCAACGACGGCAGCACCATCGGCCGCTTCATGGTCGCGAACGACGACAGCTGGGCCGTTTCCTTCGTCGCCGGGGTCCAGTACAAACCCAACGACTACGTGAGCATCGGCGCCGTCTACCGGTACGGCGAAACCCACAAGATCCACACGGTGTTCAATGAAAATCTCCACGTATTCGACAACACCTCCGGCAACTACATCGAACTGCAACAGGATTACCCCGAGTTCGAGATCGACGTGCCCGACCGGCTCGGCTTCGGCATCTCCATCACCCCCACCGACCAGTGGGCGTTCAACTTCGACTACGTCCGGATCCGGTACACCGACCTGAACGACCAGTTCCTGGCCGTGCTCCGCCAGTCGGCCAGCCCTGACGCCGACGCGTACTTCGGCTGGGAGGACGGCGACGAGTACCACGCGGGCGCCGAGTACCTGATCCCCATCGGCCGGAACAACTCCGTCGCCCTGCGGGCCGGCTACTACCAGGCCCCGGATCCCTCCATCCACTACCTGGGCGGCGCCGACGCGGCCCACGCGCTGCTGTACGGGACCACCTTCCCCGAAATGAAGGTGGACCATCACGCCACCTTCGGCGCCGGCTTCGTGATGTTCGGCCACCTGCAGATCGACATCGCCGGGGACCTGGCCCGCGACAAGGACAGCTTCGCCATCTCGGCGATGTACAACTTCTGATCCGGCGGCGCGGGGCTTTCGGAGTCCCCGCGGCGGTCCGGGCCGCGGGAAACGCCGCGCTGACATTCGGGGCTTGACAATCGCCGCCGGATGGCTACAATAGCTCCGCTTCGTGAGTTCTTTTCAGCGAATCCAACGTGCCGAAGTGGTGGAATTGGCAGACACGCTAGGTTCAGGGTCTAGTGGCCAATGTGGCCGTGGGGGTTCAAGTCCCCCCTTCGGCACCAACCATTCAGGGCTTTTTCAGTAACTGAAAAAGCCCTTTTTTATTTCCCAAAGCACGATGTGCGCCTCCCGCTGCAACTTTCCCTCGCTCTCCGGATTCAATCCGGCATGACTCCGATCCGGGGCTGAGCGCGCGAGACAACTCGGCGAAGGGACTCTGAGCGGAGGTGCCATGAAACACGCAATGCTCCTGCTCCTGGCCGCCGGTACGGCCGGGCTTCTTTGTGCCGCACCCCACCCGGCTCCGGACGACTCGTGGCGCTTCGCCGTTTTTGGCGACACCCACGTCACGCCCAGCCAGACCTCCATCCCGTCTGAGATCGTCGCCGCCCTCCTGGAGGACGGCGTGAGCCTGGTCCTCGTAGCCGGAGACCTGGCCGAGGCCGGGCGCGGCGCGTCCCTCACCCAGTTCCGGAACCAGCTCCTGGCCTGGCGTGAGGTGTTCGCCCCGCTGTATGCCGCGGGCATCGGGGTGTACCCCGTGCGGGGCAACCACGAGGCGGATGTCGCCAACGGACTGGACACCTGGAAGTCCATCTTCAGCGGAAGCTACGCCCCGCCCGCCAACGGTCCCGCCGGGGAGGAGGGACTCACCTACAGCCTGGTTTGCAACAACGCCCGGTTCATCGCCCTGGACCAATACGTGGCGATCCATACGGTGAACCAGGCATGGCTGGACACCCAACTGGCCGCCGACCCGGACCATCCCCACGTCTTCGTCTTCGGGCACGAGCCCGCCTTCAAGGTCTTCCACTCCGACTGCCTGGACGCGGATCCCCCGCGCCGCAACACCTTCTGGGAGAGTCTCGCCGCGGCCGGCGCCCGGCTCTATTTCTCAGGCCACGACCACTTCTTTGACGCCGCGCGGATCGACGACGGGGACGGCCGGACGGACGACGACCTCTACCAGATTGTGGCCGGAACCGGCGGCGGGGACAAGTTCCTCCAGTACAACTACAACGGTTCAAACGATCCATACGATCCTGCAGGGATGTTCCACGAGGCCCAGTTCGGTTACATCCTCGTGGAGGTCAGCGGCTCGGACACCTCTGGACGGGCGGTCACGCTCACCTGGAAGCACCGCGTCGCAGACGACGCGGGCGGTGTCTCGTACGCGGCCACCGACGATGTCATCCGCTACTCCCTGCCCGCTGCTCCCGCGGGATTCGGCTACCCCGTCGTGGACACCGGCGTGACCGCCTGCTTCGACGACACCGCCGAAATCGTCCCGCCCGCTTCCGGCCAGGATTTCTTCGGCCAGGACGCCCAGCACGCCGGCCACACCCCCGCCTACACCGACAACGGCGACGGCACCGTCACCGACACCGTCACCGGCCTCATGTGGATCCAGGCCCGGGGCGCCAAGGTCAGCTGGAGCGAAGCGCTGGCGGGCGCCGCGAGCTGCTCCACCGGCGACTACAGCGACTGGCGCGTTCCCACGATCAAGGAGCTTTATTCCCTCATTCTGTTCACCGGCGCGCAGGGGGCCAGCCTGACCAGCCCGGCCGGCTACATCCCCTTCATCGACACCGCCTGTTTCGATTTCGCCTACGGCACGGGGACCGGCGATGAGCGCGTCATCGACTGCCAGGACTGGTCCGCCACGGAGTACGTCTCCACAACCATGGGCGGAGTCGAGACGGTGTTCGGCGTCAACTTCGCCGACGGGCGGATCAAGGGTTATCCCAAGTATCTGCAGGGCTCGGCCGGAGGATCTGATAACCTGCTCTACGTCCGCTACGTCCGCGGCAACCCCGCGTACGGCGCCAACCGGTTCGTCGACAACATGGACGGGACCATCCTGGACGCCGCCACCGGACTGATGTGGGACCAGGCGGACAGCGGTTCAGGGATGGACTGGCGATCGGCCCTGGCCTGGGTGCAGGCGAAGAACGCCCAGAATCACCGCGAACACGGCGACTGGCGGCTGCCGAATGCCAAGGAACTCCACAGCATCGTGGACTACTCGCGCTCGCCCGATACCACGGCGTCGGCGGCGCTCAACCCCCTCTTTTCATGCACCCCCATCACCAACGAAGGCGGCGAGCCGGACTTTCCCTTCTTCTGGACCAGTACGAGTTTTCGTGACGGCACCCCGGACGGAGTACCGGCTGCCTACATCTGCTTCGGCCGGGGGCTGGGCTGGATGCAGCGCCCGCCCGGCTCCGGCGAGTACCAGCTCGAGGACGTGCACGGCGCGGGCGCCCAGCGCAGCGATCCGAAAAGCGGCAGCGCGTCCGAATATCCCCTGGGCCGGGGTCCCCAGGGCGACGTGGTTCGCATCGACAACTTCGCCCGCCTCGTCCGCGACGCCCCCGCGGGCGACGTCAACATCGACGCGACGGTGGACGCCGCCGATGTCGCCCTCTTACGAAATTACCTGGCGGGAAATGCCCGGTTGACGCCCGCCGGCCGGGCGCTGGCCGACCTCACGGGCGAAGGGGATGTTTCCGTGCTGGATCTGTTATTTCTGACGACTCTTCTGCTACCCTGACTTCGGACCGAACGAACGACCCGGGATCCGGCCTTTTCACGAACCGGACAACTCCGTGGAGCCAGGCCGACCCGGACCTTCGTTGCAGGATGGCGCCGGTGGAGTGGGAACCGGCCGGTCGTGTGGCGAGAATCCAACCGGTGGCATCGGCATCCATTCCCATGACGAAACGGGAGTCCCCCAGCCCGGACGATCATGTCAAAACGGGAGAATCGTGCCGTGAAATACCTCAAGCCCTTTGTCGCGATCCTGGCCGGTTGCGCCGCAGGCTATCTCGTCCACTACCTGTCCGCCTGCGCCGGATCCACCTGAGGCATGACCGGCAACCCATACCTCGCCGTCCTGCTGGGCGGCGGGATGGGTTGGCTCATCGCCTCCGGCGGAGGCGCCAAGCCCGACAAATCCCCCAGCACCCCCCCGACGTCCGCCGATCCCGAGGCGTGACGCCCGCGGCCGGCGCCGGGACGTGACGCACGGGTTCCGTGACCGCCCTTCGGGTCAGCAATTCACGCTTCAGCCACGCAATGATGTGGAGTCTGTTTCATCCGGGACCGGCTCGTGCGCCTTGCGGCCGTAGACTCGCTCATAGGCGCGGCAATACGGACAGACGCTCCCTTCGATCCGGCGGACGAACCAGTAGGCGAGTCCGCGCTGGCGGCGCCGGGCATGGCTGCACACGGGGCACTCCACGCAGCGCCGGGCCATGGCCCGGTCCCGGTCGGTGACGGCGGTTGGCTCCATGATGTTCATCTCCTCGGGCGGCGGCCGCGCCGCCGGCTTGGCCGGCCGGCGCGGTCCGAAAAAAAGAGGCACCCGGAAGGGTGCCTCGTGTATTTGGTGGAGCTAAGGGGATTTGAACCCCTGACCCCATGACTGCCAGTCATGTGCTCTTCCAGCTGAGCTATAGCCCCACGGCAAAGATCCGTCCAGCGAGCACCTTTAATACCGCAGGGGTTCTTTATTGTCAAGACCATTTTCCGCTGTGGTATAATCCCGGACTGAATTTCGGGCCGGGAGCACACTCATCATGGCGCGCTACGCGGTGATCGGACTGGGAATCTTCGGTTTTCATGTCGCCCAGTCCCTGTATGAGAAGGGCCACGACGTCATCGCCGTCGACATCAGCGAGGAGATGGTGCAGCGCGTCCGCGACGCGGCTTCCCAGGCGGTCCACGCCGACGCCACCGACCGCGAGACGCTGGAGGCGCTGGGGCTGCAGGACGTCGACTGCGCCATCATCAGCGTGGGCGAGCGGATCGACAATTCGATCCTGATCACGCTGCACCTGGCCGAGATGGGCGTCCAGAAAATCGTGGTCAAGGCCGTCAACGACACCCACGGCAAGATCCTCCGGAAGATCGGCGCCACCGAGGTGGTCTTCCCCGAAAAGGAGATGGCCATCCGCACGGCCGACCGCTACGGCCACAAGGACGTGCTGGACCAGATCTCCCTGGGCGACGGCGTCACCATCCTGGAGCTGACGGCGCCCGCCTTTCTGGTGGGCAAATCCATTCTGGATGCCAAGCTGCGGAAGGATTACCTGCTGAACGTCATCGGCATCAAGGAATTGCGGGCGGACGGCAGCCACGTCTTCGTGCTGGCCCGTCCGGATTTCGTCCTGAAGCAGACGGACGTGCTCGTCCTGGTGGGCCCGGACGACCGGGTGGAGGCGTTCAAGGGGATTTCGTCGTGAGCGGACCCGGCGCGCGTCGCCGGACCTGAACACCCGACCGGTTCAAACGTTATAGATTAATGACAGGAGGGAACGCACCGATGGCTCTCACAACCTTCACCGTGATCGGCGCCGGCACCATGGGCCACGGCATCGCCCAGACGGCCGCCGCCGCAGGCCTGCGGGTGAAGCTGGTGGACGTGCAGGCGACGCCGCTGGAACGCGCCATGGCCGCCATCGGCAAGAGTCTGGCCAAGTTCGTCGAGAAAGGCGTCATCACCGACGAGACCCGGGCGCAGACCCTGGGCCGGATCACGACCACCTCGTCGCTGGACGAGTGCGCCGACGCCGACTTCGTCGTCGAGGCGGTCTTCGAGGACTTCGCCACGAAGCAGGAGATTTTCCGGCGGCTGGACGCGCGGTGTCGCCCCGAGGTCATCCTGGCCAGCAACACCTCCTCGATCTCCATCACCCGCCTGGCGGCGACCACCCGCCGGCCCGACCGCGTCATCGGCATGCACTTCATGAACCCGGTCCCCCTCATGAAGCTGGTGGAGATCATCCGCGGCATCGCCACGAGCGACGCCACCTATGCCGAAACCCGCTGCCTGGCCGAGCAGTTCGGCAAGGTGCCGGTGGAGGTCAACGACTACCCGGGCTTCATCTCCAACCGGGTGCTGATGCCCATGATCAATGAGGCCGCCTTCGCCCTGATGGAAGGCGTCGCCAGCCGCGAGGCGATCGACACCGTCATGAAGCTGGGCATGAACCATCCGATGGGGCCCCTGACCCTGGCCGACTTCATCGGCCTGGACGTCTGCCTCAACATCCTGGATGTGCTGCACGAGGGGTTCCGCGACCCCAAGTACCGGCCGTGCCCGCTGCTGCGGAAGATGGTCGATGCCGGCTGGCTGGGCCGGAAGTCCGGCCGGGGCTTCTACGAATACGACCAGTCCTGACGGGGAGGCGAACGCCGACGCACCCATGAACATCTGCCAGCGCTGTCACGCCCGTAATCCCGATTTCGCCCTGCGCTGCGAGAAGTGCCACGCGGAGCTCACGCCGCCGGTGGTGCCCCACCAGTACCGGGACGAGGTGAACTATCTCCTGGACGACGCCGACCTGGAGCGGATCTCCACCATCGAGTTCAGTCTGAAGAGCTCGGAGAAAAACCTGGAGGAGCTCGTCAGCTATCTGGAGAAGCAGTTCCTCAACAACCTCTACCTGAGCATCTCGGTGGAGAAGATCATCGACGCGCTGGAGCAGCGGGGCGTGCTGGAGCGCAAGGAGCTGGAGCGCCGCGTCAAGGACGAGCTCAAGGGCCAGCTCTTCGGCCACGACCAGCGCCAGGATCTGGCCCGGCGGCTCGAGCCGGTGGCGGCCCGCTACCGCGGCCCGGCGCCCCAGTTCAAGCGATACATCCGTCTGGCGGTCCCCCTGCTCTACACCGCGCGGCACCGCCGCGGCGTGCAGTTGCTGGAGCAGGCGCTGGCCCTGGACGCGGAGAACGAGGGCGTGCTGCGGGTGCTCGCCGAGCTGCACTTCATCGCCGGCCGTCCGGCGGCCGCCCGGCGCTGCCTCGAACGGCTCCTCCGCCTGCGCCCGGAGCACGCGCCGGCCAATCTGCTCATGGGACTGATCCAGCTCAAGCGCGGCCGGTTCGGCGACGCGCAGCCGCACCTGGAGTCGGCCGGCCAGCGTGCGCCGCGGGCGTTCGCGCCCCGGTTCCTGCTGGGCGTCACCCGCTTCCTGGCGGAGGATTTCAAGAGCTCGGGCCGGACGTTCCGGACCGCCTTCCAGGCGCGGCCCCTGCCCCAGGTGTCGCTCCTGAGCTCCATCGCTTACTACCTGGGCGACGCCACGCGGGAGGCGGCCGCGGACACCCGCAAGGCCACGCCGCGGCTCGGACGCACCGCGTTTTTCCACTTCCTGGCCGGGCTCATCGAGCGGCGGCGGCGCCAGCCGCAGCGGGCCGAGCGCCACTTCGAACAGGTGGTGCGGAACAACCCGCGCTGGCAGCCGGTGATCGAGCGGGTGCGCACCGGCGACCCGGCCGAGGTGCGGCGGACCGAGGTCAAGATCTTCACCTCCCGGATGCACCGGGAGATGGAATCGCTGATGGGCCTGCTCATCAGCGAGATCCAGTCCATGGAACCATAACCATTCAGAGGAGCGCATATGGCCAACGAACGCGACCAGAAGAGCAAGGCGATCGAGACGGCGCTGAGTCAGATCGAGCGCCAGTTCGGCAAGGGATCCATCATGAGGCTGGGCGACCGGCCCCGCGACCTGGACATCCCGGTGATCCCCACCGGCGTGCTGTCCATCGACGCCGCCCTCGGCGTGGGCGGCTGGCCCAAGGGCCGGATCGTCGAGATCTACGGCCCCGAGTCCAGCGGCAAGACCACGCTGGCCCTGCACGCCATCGCCGCCGCCCAGCGGCAGGGCGGTTCCGCCGCCTTCATCGACGCCGAGCACGCCCTGGACCCGATCTACGCCAGGAAGCTGGGCGTGGACACCGACGAGCTGCTGGTCTCCCAGCCCGACCACGGGGAGCAGGCCCTGGAGATCGCCGAGCTGCTGGTGCGGAGCGGCGCCGTGGACATCATCGTCATCGACTCCGTCGCCGCCCTGGTCCCCAAGGCGGAGCTTGACGGCGAGATGGGCGACTCCTTCATGGGGCTCCAGGCCCGGCTCATGAGCCAGGCGCTGCGCAAGCTCACCGCCATCGTGGCCAAGTCGAAAACCTGCCTGATCTTCATCAACCAGGTGCGCGAGAAGATCGGCATCATGTTCGGCAACCCCGAGGTCACCACCGGCGGCCGGGCTCTGAAGTTCTACTCCAGCATCCGGGTGGACATCCGCCGCATCGGCTCCATCAAGATCGGCGAGGAGGTCGTGGGCAACCGGACCAAGCTCAAGATCGTCAAGAACAAGATCGCCCCGCCCTTCAAGGAGACCGAGTTCGACATCATCTACTCCGAGGGCATCTCGCGCGAAGGCGATCTGCTGGATCTGGGCATCAACCTGAAGGTCGTGGACAAGAGCGGCTCATGGTTCTCTTTCGACAGCATGAAGCTCGGGCAGGGCCGCGAAAACGCCAAGCAGTTCCTCAAGGACAACCCCGACGTCCAGGCCCGGATCGAGCCGCTGGTGCGCGAGAAGATGGGCATGGTCACAGCGGCCGGCAACGGCGCGGTCGCGGCGGCCGAAGACGAGGAAGCCTAGCGCGGCAACCACGGCCGGCCCGGCCGGCCGCCCCCCACCGCCGGCGGCGGAGTGGGGCGATGTCCGGTCGACGGGACGGTGGAAGCGGTGACGGGATGGGCGACATCCGACAGGACATCGAACGGCTGCGGCGGGAGATCCGGCACCACGAGCACCGCTACTACGTGCTGGACGCGCCGGAGATCTCCGACTACGAGTTCGACCAGCTCCTGCGCCGCCTCCAGGAGCTGGAGGCGGCCCACCCCGAGCTGGTCACCCCCGACTCGCCCACGCAGCGCGTGGGCGGCGAGCCGGCCGAAGGGTTCGACGTCCACGTCCACGCCGCGCCCATGCTCAGTCTCGACAACGCGTACTCGCTGGACGAACTCCGCGAGTTCGACGCGCGGGCCCGCAAGCTCATCCCCGGCGAGGCGTTCGCCTACGCCGCCGAACTGAAATTCGACGGTTTGAGCATGTCGCTGCGTTACGAGGACGGCCGGCTGGTGCGGGCCGTCACCCGGGGCGACGGCCTGCGCGGCGAGGTGGTCACCGCCAACATCCGGACCATCCGGACCGTCCCGCTGGTGCTGGAGGACCGGGACGCCCGCGCCGGCGTGCGGGAACCGGCGGGGCCGTCCGCCGCCGGCCGCCTCGAGGTGCGCGGCGAGGTGGTGATGCCGCTGGCGAGCTTCGAGCGCCTGAACCGCGCCCGCCGCGACGCCGGCGAGCCCCCCTTCGCCAATCCTCGCAACGCCGCCGCCGGCACCGTGCGGACCCTCGACGCCCGCGTGGTGGCCGGCCGCCGGCTCGACTTCTACGCCTACGGGCTCCTCGTCGAGGGCGCCGCGCCGCTCCCCACCCACGTGGACACCCTGCGCTGGCTGGACCGCCACGGCTTCCGCACCAGCCCGCTGGTCCGCGAATGCGCCGACCTGGCCGCGCTCGAGGCGTTCATCGAGGAGGTCCGCGGCCGGATGCCCGGCCTGCCCTTCGAGATCGACGGCGTCGTGGTCAAGGTCAACGCCGCGGCGCTGCAGGCGCGGCTCGGGGCCACCGCCAGGATCCCCCGCTGGGCCGTCGCCTTCAAGTATCCCGCCCGCCAGGCCACCACGCGGGTCCTGAACATCGCCGTCCAGGTAGGCCGCACCGGGGCGCTCACCCCCGTGGCCGAGTTCGAACCGGTGCTGCTGGACGGCTCCACGGTGAGCCGGGCCACGCTGCACAATCCGGAGGAGGTCCGCCGGCTGGACGTCCGCGTGGGCGACTGGGTGCTCATCGAGAAGGGAGGCGATGTCATCCCGAAGGTGGTCCAGGTGATCGTCAGCCGCCGCGAGGGTGAGCTCCCCGAGTTCGTCATGCCCGATCGCTGTCCGGTCTGCGGCGGCACGGTCCACCGCCCCGAGGGGGAGGCGGTGGCGCGCTGCGAGTCGGCCGACTGCCCTGCCAAACTCAAGGGCTCCCTGCTGCACTTCGCCTCCCGCCGGGCCATGGACATCCAGGGCCTGGGCGAGGCGCTGGTGGACCAGCTCGTGGACAAGGGGCTGGTGCGCGGTCTCGCCGACCTGTACGCCCTGGACTTCGACACCGTCGTGGCGCTGGAGCGGATGGGCCGCAAGTCGGCCGAGAACCTCTTCGCCCAGATCGCCGGCAGCCGCGCCCACCCGTTGCACCGGCTGCTGTTCGGCCTGGGCATCCGCTTCGTGGGCGAGCGCACGGCGCAATTGCTGGCGCGCCGCTTCGGCACCCTCGACGCCGTCATGGACGCTCCCGAGGAGGAGCTCCTCGCCACCGAGGAGGTGGGCCCGGTGGTGGCCGAGAGCATCCGGGCCTTCTTCGCCGAGCCGGACAATCGGGCGCTGGTGGAGCGGCTCCGCGCCGCCGGCCTCAACCTGGCGGAGCCGGAGGCCCCGCCGGCTGCCACAGGCGGCGAGGGTTCGTTCTTCACGGGCAAGACGTTTGTGTTGACGGGCGCCCTGGCGTCCATGACCCGCGACGAGGCGGCCGACCGGATCCGGGCCCGGGGCGGCACCGTCACCGGCTCGGTGAGCAAGAAGACCCACTGCGTGGTGGCGGGCGCCGACGCCGGCTCGAAGCTGGCCAAGGCGCAGGCGCTCGGCGTGGCAGTGCTGGACGAGGCGGCGTTCCTCGAGAAGTTGAGAGCAGTCTGAATCACCACAGAGACACAAAGGACACAGAGGATTAGATGGGTGAATGGGTGAATGGGTGAATGGGTGAATGGGTGAATGGGTGAATGGGTGAATAGATGAATGGGTGAGCAGATGCGAACATTCAAACGTTCAAACATTCAAACCTTCAAACAGTTCGATTACGAGCACGATTACGATCACGAGCACGATTACGATTACGAATTACGAGCACGAATTGAGGGAACGGGAACGAGCCTCCAGCCTCTAGCCTTGAGCCTCGTTTACGAGACGAGCACAACAAGGGCGAGCGATGAGAGTTGCGCCAGTCACCGATCCTGAAATCATCGAGGGCTACAACACCGATGCCCTGGGCTACCGCGGCGCGCCCGAGGGGCTGTTCCGCCCCGCCGACGAGGCCGAGGTGCGGGAGATCCTCGAGTGGGCCTCGGCGGAGCGGCGGGCGGTCACCCCGGTCGGGCTGCGTTCCTCCACCACCGGGAGCTGCGTGGCGCCGTCGGGGTACCTGCTGAGTCTGGAGCGCTTCCAGGCCCCGCCCGACATCCGCCCCGACACCTGCACCGCCGTGGTGCAGCCGGGGCTGAACCTGGCCGAGCTCAAGGCGCAGCTCGAGGCGCAGGGTCTCTTCTTCCCGCCCGACCCCACCAGCGAGCCCGACTGCTGCATCGGCGGCGCCGTGGCCACCAACGCCTCGGGCGCCCGCAGTCTCAAGTACGGCGCCGTCCGCAACTGGGTGCGGCGGCTGCGGGTGGTGCTCGCTTCCGGTGAGGCGCTGGAACTGCACGCCGCCGCGGTGGACAAGAACGCCGCCGGCTACTTCGGCTTCCAGGATCCCATCCAGTTCTTCATCGGCTCGGAGGGGACGCTCGGCGTCATCACCGAGATCGAGCTCCAGTGCCTGCCCCTGCCCGCCGACTACCTGGCGTTCTACGCCTTCTTCCCCACCGAGGCGATGGCGCTGGCGGCCGCCGCGTCCTTCCGCGACAGCGCGCCGGGCGTCCGCTGCCTGGAGTACTTCGACGGCGGGTCGCTGGCGCTCATCCGCGACGAAAAGGGCGCGCCGGTGCCCGCCGGCGCCGGCGGCATGCTGTTCGTCGAGGAGGAGGCGCCCGCGGGGGGCGTCGACGCGCTGCTGGAGGCGTGGCTGGAGCGCCTGGAGGGGAGCGGCGCCAGGGTGGACGACACCATGGTGGGCGACACCCGGGCGCGGAAAGAGGAGATGAAGGCGCTGCGCCACGCCATCCCGTCCACTCTGAACGAGCGCGGCATCCGGTGCCGCGACGCCGGCGGCGGCAAGGTCTCCACCGACTGGGCGGTGCACTACACCCGGATCGCCGCCATGTTCCCCGCCGTCCGCACCATCTGCCGGGCCCACGGTTTGGAAGACGTGTACGGCTACGGCCACGTCGGCAACGGCCATCCCCACTTCAACATCGTCGCCGCCGACGCCGAGGCCAAGGCCCGCGCCAGGGCGGCCGTCCACGAGATGTGCCGCCTGGTCCAGGCCGCCGCCGGCACCGTGAGCGCCGAGCACGGCATCGGCAAGGTGAAGAAGGAATTCCTCCCCTACTGCTTCCCGCCGCGGGCCATCGACTGGATGCGCGCCTTCAAGCGCGAGCTCGACCCGGCGTTGATCCTCGCCCCTGGAAATATCTTCGATTTCTAAAAAGCGTTTTCACCACGAAGGCACAAAGAACACAAAGGTTCTTCTTTTCGTGCTCGTAATCGTAATTCGTAATCGTAATCGTGATCGTAATCGGGGCTCGAGGCTCGAGACTCGAGGCTGGAGGCTCGTTCCCGCCATGGGGACATCGGACGTCGGACATCGGATCTCGCGGCTAGGGGATCGGGGCTCGAAGCTCGAGGCTCGTTCCCGCCATGCGGACATCGGACATCGGACTTCGGACATCGGGGCTCGGGGTTCGGGGTTCGCGGTTCGGGGCTCGGGGATAAGGGTTTACCCTCAACCCTCAACCCTTAACCCTCAACTCTCAACTCTCTCTCAATCCGCCGATCCCTCACTCGCACTCCAAATAGCCAATCAAATATAAGCAATCACCAATAACCAATAATCCGAAATCCCAAATGAAAATGTCAGTGGATCAATGACAGATGAGATCCCCGCGCCCTCCGAGCCCTCCGCGGTGATTCTCTCTCCGTCGCCTCGCCGGTTCGTTCCGTCTGTCCCTCGCGGCGCGACGCGCAACGCGGGTCGAACATGGGTAGCCCCGGGCGCGAGCCCGGGGTGGGCCGAGTCGGCAGGGGAAGGGCCCGACCCGCAACGCGGGTCGAACATGGGTAGCCCCGGGCGCGAGCCCGGGGTGGGCCGGGCCGGCAGGGGAAGGGCCCGACCCGCAACGCGGGTCGAACATGGGTAGCCCCGGGCGCGAGCCCGGGGTGGGCCGGGCCGGTAGGGGAAGGGCCCGACCCGCAACGCGGGTCGAACATGATCGGGTGCATCGGTGGGGTATGAGCGGGTCCGAAGCCCCGAAACGCTAACCCCGGGCACTCCGTCATTTCTATCGGGGTCCGGATCCACATTCGACCCGCCTCGCGGGTTGCACACCCCCCCGCCGGCCGGTCATTCGACCTCCCCGGGTTTCACCCGGGGCTACCCACGTTGGACCGGCCTCGCCGGTCCTCGGCGTCCGGCCCCTCGCCGGATCGTGAGGAGCAGGACGTCAGCCGATCATTTCGTCATGGAACGCACGCATCCGGCCCGGAGGGACGGCGGTCAATAGCCTGGGCCGCAGGCCCAGGGAAGCGACGCATCGCGTGCCGGCCCGCGCCCTGCAGGGGCGCGAGGAGAACGCGCCGGGGCCGCGCGCCCCCCGGTTTCGCGGGGCCCGCTCCGCGGGAATCCAGAGCGCAGACGTGTCTGCGCACTCCAGACCAACGCCGCATCACCGCGGTCGTGCAGAGGGAACTCGCGGCCGCCAGGCCGCGAGGTACTTCCACGCCGGACAGGCGCCGTGAAACTCGGCAGGAAGTGGGGGGATTTCGATTGGTCCTCGCCGCGCTGCGACTCGAACCTGTGGACGAACCACTCAATCTTGCCAAGAGAACGGGCCGCGCTCGGCGAGCGCGGCCTACTGGGCGCGGCCTACTGCGGCCTGCTTCGGCCAAGTAGCGCCAGCCGCGACGCAGTAGCGCCCGTCCGCCGGACGGGCGCCGTGAAACTCGGCAGGATGTGAGGGGGATTTCGATTGGTCCTCGCCGCGCTGCGACTCGAACCTGTGGACGAATTTCTCAGTGGGCGAACCGCTCAAGCGTGCCGAGGGGGCGGGCCGCGCTCGGCGAGCGCGGCCTACTGCGAAGCTGTGACGAGGGGGCGGGCCGCGCCCGGCGGGCGCGGCCTACTGGGCGCGGCCTACGGCGAAGCATTACGGGAACGAGCCTCGAACCGCGAGCCCTGATCACGATTCCGATTCCGATACCGATTCCGATTCCGAATGCGAGAACAAATTACGTTAACGAACCATCAACCAGCAACTATCAACCATCAACACTCTCCGTGTCCTCCGTGTCCACAATGGAATGGTGTCGCGGCCTCCGCGGTTTTCGCGGAAAGGGCTTTCGCGCCGCTCCCTCCCGGTCGCGGTACCTCCACCGTGCCCGCCGGGCGATCGTGCCCGGCATCGAGGCTCGAGACTCGAGGCTAGAGGCTCGTTCCCGCCATGGGGACGTCGGACATCGGACATCGGACGTCGGACGTCGGACGTCGGACATCGGAGCTCAGGGTTCGGGGCTCGGGGTTCGGGGCTCGGAGCTCGGGGTTCGGGCTCGGGGTTTGCTTTCAACCATCTCCCGTCTTGCATCTCACCGATCATCGTTTAACGTCAAACGTCTAACGTTTTGCTTTTGACGTTTCCCGTCTCCCGTCTCCCGCTTCCCGTCTCCCGTCTCCCGCTTCCCGTCTCCCGTCTCCCGATTCACCGACTCACCGACTCACCGACTCACCGACTCACCGACTCACCAATTTTCCTCACCGTTCACCGTTCACCGTTCTTGGTAGCTCGGTGCTCGCCGTCACCACCATTATTCCAGGGCATAGACGCTGCCACCGCTTCCAAAAAACACCATGCCGCCATGACAACTCGGGTAATTGACCGCCGCATCAGCCTCAAACCGCCACAGCATCTTGCCGCTCGAAGCGCTGAGCGCATAGAGATGATGATCGCCCCCGCCCCAGTAGACCACATCGCCGGCGACGATCGCTTTGGAATACGCTTTACCCTCCTTCCGGACGTCCCAGATCAATCGGCCGCTCTTTGCGTCCAGCGCGTAGAGGTGGCTGAAGAGGGTGGTGAAATACACACACCCGTTGTGAATCGCGGGCTCCTTGCTGATGCCGCCGTCGGCCTCAAATTTCCATATCTCCTTGCCGGTGGTTGCGTCCACCGCGTACGCGAAGTGGTCCTGGCTGCAGAAATACGCAATCCCGTCGGCTATGGCCGGCGCATGATAGACATTCTTCGCGGCTTTGAATCGCCAGATCACGGCACGCGCGCTCACGTCAATCGCAGAGACGTATCCGCTCGCGTTGGCCAGATAGATGACATTGCCGCACCGGGAGGGGCTGCAGCACATGGAGTTCTCGGTCTTGAGCTTGAACTTGAGCTCGAGGGAGTCGACATCCAACGCATAGAGACTGTGGTCATGACTGGTAAAGAAAACCATCCCGTCATGAACCAGCGGCGGGAAACAAATCGCCCCATCTCGGTTCTCGAGGCGACCATCGGTCTGAAATCGGCGGAGTTCCTTGCCCGAACGCGGATCCAGCACATAGAGAATGCCCGCTCCGCAGCCCCAATAGGCCTTGTCGTTGAAGACGGTGGGGCAGCCGGCGACAGTCTGACCGGCATTGAATCGCCACTTCTCTTTTCCTGATTGAATATCGACGGCGTGAAACCACCCGGCTCCATCCCCAAAAAACAGACAGCCGCCATAGGCCAGCAGCGGCGACGTGACCAGGTCGGCGCCGGTGTCGTATTTCCATTTCAACCCTTTCAGTTCATGCAGCGGCGGCTCGTCGTAGTAGCCCGTATGCGCGACGCCGCCGTTGTAAGTCACCATCTGGGCTACAGCCGCAGATCCTCCAATTCCGAGGAAGAAAGCCACGATGATTGGCATGCACCTGGTACCGAGCTTCATGGTGTTACCCTCCCTTCACTCTGGTGGTTCAAATCAGCTTCTCCAACGGCTGAGCTGAGCGGCGGGCCGTCAGGGCCGTCCGCTCGAGCGAATGGTATCAAACGCCCGTCACGAAGGCGGGAGGCCGGCGCTATCGATTATTCGAGATTCGCAGGGTCCGGGTTTGCAGGCGCAAGAAAAAGATCGGGCAGAGAGTCCGATCGGAGCCCTCTGCCCGATTCACCGATTCACCGATTCACCTATTCACCGATTTTGGGCTTCACCCCCATGTTCCAGAACGTGAACGCCCACATGTCCGCCTGGAGGTCGAGGCCCTTGGTGAGGGAGGAGGCGCCGTGGCCCGAGCGCGTCTCGACGCGGATGAGCACCGGGTCCGGGCCGGCCTGGCACTCCTGGAGCGTGGCGATGAACTTGAACGAGTGGGCCGGCACCACGCGGTCGTCGTGGTCGGCGGTGGTGACCAGGGTGGCCGGGTAGCGCACGCCCGGCTTCAGGTTGTGGAGCGGCGAGTACGCCTTCAGGTACCGGAACTGGGCCGGGTCGTCGCTGGTGCCGTACTCCACGGTCCAGCCCCACCCAACCGTGAACTTGTGGAAGCGGAGCATGTCCATGACGCCCACCGCCGGCAGGGCGACCTGGTAAAGCTCGGGGCGCTGGGTCATGCAAGCGCCCACGAGCAGCCCGCCGTTGGAGCCGCCGGCGATGGCCAGCCGCTCCGACGAGGTGTATTTTTCGCGGATCAGGTACTCGGCCGCGGCGATGAAGTCGTCGAACACGTTCTGCTTCTTTTCGCGCATGCCGGCCTGGTGCCAGCTCTCGCCGTACTCGCCGCCGCCCCGCAGGTTGGCCATGGCGTAGACGCCGCCGCTTTCCAGCCAGAGCATCATCGTGGCGCTGAACGACGGGGTCATGCTGGCGTTGAAGCCGCCGTAGGCGTACAGGTAGGTGGGGTTGTCGCCGGAGAGCGCCAGGCCCTTCTTGTGCACGATGAACATGGGAATCTTCGTGCCGTCCTTCGAGGGGTAAAACACCTGCTTGGCCTCGAAGCCGGCCGGGTCGAAGGGGAGCTCGGTGCGACGGAACAGCTCGCTGCGGCCCGTCTTCAGGTCGTACTTGAAGATCACCGGCGGATAGGTGAAGTTGGTGAAGGTGTAGAACAGCACCGTGTCCTTCAGCTTGCCGTAGAAGCCGCCCGCCGATCCCAGACCGGGGAGCTCGATCTCCTTTTCCAGCCGGCCGTCCAGGGCGTGCTGGTAGACGCGGGTGCTCACGTCCACGAGGTAGGTGCAGAACAACTTGCCGCCGGCGGTCGAGGCGCCGCGCAGCACGTCCTTCTTCTCGGCGACGACGGTCTGCCAGTTCTCCGGCTCGGGCCGGCGCGGGTCGACCAGGACCACCCGGTAGTTGGGCGCGCCGTGGTCCGTGTGGACGAGGAAGCGCTCGCCCACGTTGTCGATGATCGAGTAGTTGTACCGGAAGCCCGGGCAGAGCACCTGGAACTGGCTGCCCTTGCGCTTCAGGTCGCGGACGCGCACCTCGTTGCCGTGAGTCCCCTCGGAGCTGGAGATGATCAGGAAGCGCCCGTCCTCGGTCACGCCGGCGCCGTGGTAGCGCAGCGGATGCTCGGGGTCCTCGAACACGAGGCGGTCCTTCGCCTGCGGGTCGCCCAGCTTGTGGAAGTAGATCTTCTGGTTTTCGTTCCGGGCGGTGAGCTCCTCGCCCGGCTTGGGGGCGTCGTAGCGGCTGTAGTAGAAGCCGTTGCCGCGCCAGGCCGCGCCGGAGAACTTGACCCACTTCAGGTGGTCCGACAGCTCGCGGCGGCTGGCCACGCCCATGACCTTCAGCTCGCCCCAGTCGGAGCCGGCCGCCGAGTAGCGGACCACGACGTAGCGGTCGTCCTCGGAGAAACCGGCCAGGCCGGCCCGCGTGGTGCCGTCCTTCGAGAGCGCATTGGGGTCGAGGAAGACCTTGGGCTCGCCGGTCAGGCCCTTCTGGTAATAGGTCACGCTCTGGTTCTGGAGGCCGTCGTTCTTTGAGAAGAAATAGTAGTCCCCGGCGCGGAACGGCGCGCTGTAGCGGGGGTAGTTCATCAGCGTCTCCAGCCGCTTGCGGATGGCGTCGCGGTACGGGATCTTGCCCAGGTAGCCGAAGGTGAGGGCGTTCTGCTCCTGCACCCAGGCGGCCACGGCCGGGGCCTTGTCGTCCTCGAGCCAGCGGTACGGATCGGCCACCTTGGTGCCGTGGTAGTCGTCCGTCTGGTCCACCGTGGCCGTCTTGGGATACTGAATCGCCGGCGGATCCGCCGCCAGCACGCCCAGGATGCCGGCGGCCGCCAGGATCGCCGTCAGCAGGATGCGGATGGTCACGTTGCGCATGTCGCCTCCTCAGTCAGAATAAGGATCGCGGGCCCGGACTGGCGCCGCGGATATCGTTCCACGTATCTCAACGCGCGCCGGCGGCCGGGTGCCCGCGCCGCCGCCGCGCCCGTCGCTTCAGCCCTTCTCCTCCAGCTTGCTGCTGACCCGCCGGCGGGCCAGGAACAGCGCCACCGGCGTGATCATGGCGATGCCGCCGTACACCAGCCACATGGTCTGGGGATGGCGCAATCCGTCGATGGGCACGAAGCGGGTCAGGAAGAAGCCGGCGTACAAGCTGGTGAGGATCTTGGTCAGGAACCAGGGGAACTGCCCCACGCCCACGTACTCGCCGGTGCGCCCGGCGGGCGCGATCTGGGTGATGAACTGCAGGAAGCGGGGCGACCACATCGCCTCGCCCACCGACATGATCACGATGTACGCGACCAGGAGGTAGACGTTCGTGCCCAGCGACAGCAGGAACGCGGGGGCGGCCATCACCAGCGTGCCCAGCATCATCATGCGGTACACCGGCACCTTCGTGGTGAACGCGGCCACGAGCGGCGTGAGCACGAAGATGAGCAGCGGACTGAAATTGACGAAGAACTCCATGTTGTCCCGGACGCCCTGGCCGAAGCAGCGGTCCACGTACTGGGGCAGGGTCAGCCAGTTGTGGGCAAAGAGCGTCTGCACCGGGATCAGGACAAAGACGAAGAAGGTGAACTTGCCGTCCCGCAGCGGATGCTGGCGCAGGTACTCGCCCAGCGTGCGCCGGGGCCGGCCGGTCCCCTCCGCCGCCGGGGGCGCGCCGGCGGCCGCCTCGCCGGCCAGGATCCGGCGGGCCCGCTCCACCGCGCGCCGGTTCAGCAGGAACGCCACCACCAGCAGCCCCACCACGGTCAGGGCCACGTACACCCAGTACACCCCGAGGATGCCGTAGTGGATCTCGCCGCGGGGCCCGGGGCCGGCGGTGGGCGCGTGGGCCTCGAAGAATGCGTTGGTGGCGGCGCGCACCCGGGGCGACAGCAGCCCGGGGAGGAAGCCGCCCAGGTTATTCACCGCGTACAGCATGGCGAAGCCCATCGCCGCCGTCTTCTCATTCGTGAAGTGCTTGACGGCGGAGAAGATCGCCGGCTGGTACATCCCCCAGCCCACCACCACGCACAGGATCCCCGCCAGCGACACCAGGAACAGCGGCGACGTCGCGCCGCCGAACCACGGCAAGAACGTGGGCCCGGCCGCGAGCAGCGCGCGGCCGGCCAGGACGAACGCCATCGCCGCCACCAGCGCGCGGCGGACGCCCCAGCGGTCGGGGATGCTGCCGAGGAACAACATGCCCAGGGTGATGCCGCCCGTGAGCACGCCCACCATCCAGTCGGCGGCGTGGTCGTCGAAGCCGAGAAAGTCGTTGTAGTAGATCGCCAGCAAAGCCAGCGTCCCGAAGTAGGCCAGCCCCTCGAGGCAGTAGCTCAGATTGGCCGCCCAGAGAGCCATCGGCGCCCGCACCAGGTTCACGAACGGTTCCACGATCTCGCGCCAGGGGCTCTTCTTCTCGGTGGTCCCGGGGGTTTCCGTCATACCGCTACTCCTTGGGTGGATTGTACGTGGATTTCGGTGTCTTGTTCGGCCCATCGGCCGCGATCGCCCCGTCGGCGCTCACGCGCAGGAGCAGGACGGCCGCCGACGCGGCCAGGGCGGCGCCCAGGCCGAACGCGGCCGGAGCGCCCCAGACCTGCCAGACCAGGCCAAAGAAGAGGCTGGCCGGCAGCGCGCCCAGTCCGACCACGGCATGGTAACAGCCGAAAGCCGAGCCGCGCAGCGCCGCCGGGGCCAGGTCGGCGACCCACGCCTTCTCCACCGGCTCCGTCAGGCCGAAATAGATGCCATAGACCATGAACGCGGCGATGAGTCCGGGCATCGTCGGTCCGGCGGCGAAGACCAGGTAGACCGCCGCGTAGACGGCCCAGCCCGCCAGCACCATGGGCCGCCGCCCCAGCCGGTCGGACAGGCGCCCGCCGACGTAGGTAGCGGCCATCTTGACCACATGGTGGAGCGACCAGAGCACCGCCACCCACGCCTCGGGCACGCCCGACTGCGCCAGCCGGAGCAGGAGGAAGGCGTCGGCCGAGTTGCCCAGCGTGAACACCAGCATGGCCAGCAGGTACCGGTGGAAGGGGCGTCCGAGCCCCTGCCAGTCCCGGCGCGCGTCCCAGCGCGGCGGCGCCGGCGGCGTGCCCCGCGCCGGCTCCCGGACCCCCGCCACCAGAGTCACGAGCACCGCCACGCCGGGGATCGCCGCCAGGAGGAACACCTGTCCGAGATCGAGTCCGGCGCCCACCAGCAGCGCCGCGGCTGCGAGCGGGCCCACGACGGCGCCGGCGTGGTCCATGGCGCGGTGGAAGCCGAAGGCGGCGCCGCGGATCTCCGGGGCGGTCACGTCGGCGATGAGCGCGTCGCGGGGCGAGGTGCGGACGCCCTTCCCCACCCGGTCGGCGAACCGCAGCGCCAGCACCGCCGGCCAGGCGCCGGCCAGGCCGATGAGGGGGCGGGCCACCGCGGACAGCCCGTAGCCGGCGAGGAGCATGGGCTTGCGCCGCCGCACCCGGTCGGCGAAGATGCCCGACACCAGCTTGAGCGCCGCGGCGGTGGACTCGGCCACCCCCTCGATGAGCCCGATCACCCACGCGCCCGCGCCCATGGTCGTGGCCAGGAACAGCGGCAGCAGCGGGTAGATCATCTCGCTGGACAGGTCGGTGAAGAAGCTCACCAGCCCGAGCGCCACCACCGCCGCCGGCAGCCGCTTGGAGTGGGGCGTGGGCTTGTTCATGCGGGACGGGAACTCCGCAACACGGATTGCACGGTCATCCCCGCGAAGATAAATGCGGGTCGGCGCAATGTCAAGGCACATCCGAATCGAGGCTAGAGGCTCGAGGCTAGAGGCTAGAGGCTCGAGGCTAGAGGCTAGAGGCTCGTTCCCGTAATGCGGACTTCGGAAATCGGACATCGGAATTGGGACCTGGGACCTGGGTTCTGGGCCCTGGGTCTTGGATTACAGAACCCAGATCCTGGTACCCATCACCAATCCACCCATTCACCAATCAACCTGCTCACCTCTTCACCCATTCACCGACTTCAGCCGTCCATCGATTCCATCGGTCGCACGACCGCAGGCAGCAGCAGTCCGCGCAAAAAGGGTTGGGCGAAACCGCCGTTTCCATTACAATAAGCGGTTGATCCGGGCGGCTGGCTCCAGGCCCGGATCGGTTGATCAATCAATCATGAAAACATCGAACGTCCGCCTGTTGTTGTACTGTTTGCTGTTCCTCACCCTGGTCGCGGGCGTGGGGGCGCCGCCGCTCCGGGCGTCCATCGGGATTCCCGAAGTGGAGACGCACGTCCAGGCCGGCCGCTGGCCGGAGGCGCTGGCCGAGGTGACGACCTTGCACCAGTCCGATCCGGCGACTTTCCGCCGCGACCGGCTGTACCTGCTGCAGGCCTGGCTGCACGATGCGGCGGGCCAGCGCGCGGAGGCGATCGCCCTCTACGGCGCCTGGATCCCCCGCGATCCCCTCTTCGCCGACTACATGCTGATGCAGCAGGCCCGCCTGCAGGACGCGGCGGGGACGCCCGTCGCGGCCCGCAAGAACTGGTACGAGCTGGTCAAGCGCCATCCGAAGAGCCCCTACACCCCGGACGCCCACTTCCTGCTGGCGGCAAGCTACCGCGACAGCGGCAAGCTCAACCTGGCCCTGCAGACGTTCCGGAACTGCGCCCACAAGTACAAATCCCGCCGCCACGAGGCCCGACTGGCCGCTGCCGGCATCCACGTCCGGCTCAAGCAGTGGGACGCCGCCTGGGGACTGTTCTGGCCGGCGCTGGCGTCGGGCCGGGCGCGCACCGAGGCGGCCGCGGCGCTGGGCTTGCTGGACAGCGAACCGCTCATGGCCCGCGTCAGCCAGTCGGAGGACCGCCTGGCCCGGCTGACGGCGGTGCTGGTGCAGAACCGCGAGGCCCGGCGGGCGCTCCCGCTGGCCGAGGCGCTTCGTCAACGCTTCCCCCGGTCGGCCAAGCTGTCGCTCTACACCTACTGGGTGGGTCGCTGCCGCTTCCTCCAGGGGGATTACCCCGCCGCCGCCCGGCTCTATGAAGAGGCGAGTCGCGCCGACGACGACAAGCTCCGCGTCCAGAGTCGGCTCGCCCTGGGCCGGACGCTGCTGCTGGCCGGCCGGGAGGCCGAAGCCCTGCCGGTGTACGCCGGCGCGCTGGAGCTGGCGGACAACGACGACACGCGGTCGGACATCTTCGCCGCCCTCTACAACGTCACCCGCCTCACGGGGCCGAGCGCGGCGCCGCTGGGCTGGCTGCAGCGGGCCGCCACCGAGATCAGCGGCCGGGAACGCCGGCGCTTCGAGTACCGGGAGGCGCTCTTCCACCTGCGGTTGGGAATGCCCCAACAAGCCATTCCCATTCTCGAGGCGCTGCTGCCGCACCTGCCATCTCCCGCCTCCGGCAACCTGCCGGACCGGCTCGAGGCCCGGTTCTTCCTCGGCCTCGCCCACGAGGGCGCCGGCGACCCGCAGCGGGCGGTGGAGACGTGGACCGCCGAGCTCTACCACCGCCACAGCCAGTACGCGTTCATGGCCATGGAGCGGGCGGAAGCCGTCCTGGCCGGCCGGCCGGAACTGCGGACGGCGCTCGCGGCCGCGGCCCGGACGCGGGCGGCCGACCTCGCCGCGCGGGGCGACCAGCCGGCCGCCTACGAGGAATGCGGCCGGCTGTATTTCTTGACCGGCGACGCCGCCGCGTGGCGCCAGGGCATCCGGCAACTGCCCCGGTACCAGGAAGTGATCGCCGAGTTGGCGGACATCCCGTCGCTACCCGCCGACGCCACCGCCCCGCCCGCCGCCACCGCCGACTCGTCCGCGAGGCGGCTGTTCCGGGCACGGACCTTCCAGCGGCTGGGGCTGGCGGAACCGGCCGCCCTCGAGTACAGCCGCACCCCGCTGGCGTTCGTGGTGCGGCAGACCGGCGGCACCGAGCGCGACCTGTCCACCCGGCGCGCCGTGACGCTGGCCCGCCTGTTCGAGCGGGCCGGCGTGCCGCACCAGGCGTACCGCTGGTCCCACCTGGCCCTGGAGCGGTATCCCGAGGGCACGCCGTTCGCCATGATCAACCCGGAGCTGCTCCGCCTGAACTATCCGGCGCCCTACCAGGAGGAAGTCCGAGCCGCCAACCGGGACGCCGGCGTCGACCCCTGCCTCATTTACAGCATTATCCACCAGGAGAGCCGGTTCAACCCCCGCGCCCACTCAGCGGTCTCCGCCCGCGGGCTGATGCAGCTCATGCCGGAAACGGCGCGCGCGGTGGCGGCCCGGAGCGCCATCGAGCTGCCCGACGCCGGCGCCGCCCTGTACCAGCCGGACCTGAACATCCGGCTCGGCGTCCGCTACCTGCGCGAGCTGCTGGACCGCCTCCAGTCCCCCGCCGCCGCGGCCGCCGCGTACAACGCCGGCCTCGGTCAGGCGGCCTACTGGGCGCGCCTGGCCGGCCAGCCCGCCGACCTGTTCCTGCCGCCGGAGATCCATTTCCACCAGACCCGCGGCTACGTGGACCACGTGATGGCCAACACGCGGCTCTACCGCCTGGTCCACCCCGAATTGGCCCGCCTCGCGCCCCCTCCCGCCGCCGGGCGCTGATCGGTCATTGTCTTTTGGCGCGTCTTTGATTATCATCGGGAGAACCTGTCGCTCCCGCCGGAGGTATGCATGTCCGCGTTCACCATCGAAACCGCCGCCCGGTTCGTCGACCAGACGGTCGCCCTCAAGGGCTGGCTCTACAACCGCCGCTCCAGCGGCAAGATCCTGTTCCTGATCGTGCGTGACGGCACCGGCATCATGCAGTGCGTGATGGCCAAGAACAACGTCGCCCCGGAAGCGTTCGCCCAGGCGGAAGCCATCGGCCTGGAGTCGAGCGTGATCGTCACCGGCCGCGTGCGCGCCGAGGCCCGGGCCGCCGGCGGTCACGAGATGGACGTGACCGGCCTGGAGGTGGTCCAGGCGGTCGCCGACTATCCCATCACCAAGAAGGAGCACGGCACCGCGTTCCTCATGGAGAACCGCCACCTCTGGCTGCGCTCCCGCCGCCAGCACGCGGTGATGCGGGTGCGTCACGCCATCATCAAGGCCTGCCGCGACTACCTGGACACCAACGGGTTCACCCTGGTGGACACCCCCATCTTCACGCCCAACGCCTGCGAGGGCACCACCACCCTGTTCGAGACCCAGTACTTCGACGACAAGGCCTACCTCACCCAGAGCGGCCAGCTCTACAACGAGGCGACGGCCATGGCGTTCGGCAAGGTGTACTGCTTCGGCCCCACTTTCCGGGCCGAGAAGTCCAAGACCCGCCGCCACCTGATGGAGTTCTGGATGATCGAGCCGGAGATGGCCTGGGCCACCCTCGATGACGTGATGGAGCTGGCCGAGAACTTCATCAGTTACATCGTCGCCTACGTCCTCGACACGCGCCGCGAGGAACTCAAGGTGCTGGAGCGCGACACCGCCAAACTGGAGAACGTCCGGACGCCGTTCCCCCGCCTGGCCTACGACGACGCCGCCAAGATGCTCGAAGGGAAGGGCACCGAATTCGTCTACGGCGGCGACTTCGGCGGCACCGACGAGACGCTGGTCAGCGAGGGGTTCGACCGGCCGGTGATGGTCCACCGCTACCCGGCCGCGGTCAAGGCCTTCTACATGGAGCCCGACCCGGCCGATCCCGGCAAGGCCCTCTGCGTCGACGTGCTGGCGCCCGAGGGCTACGGCGAGGTGATCGGCGGCGGCCAGCGCCTGGCGGATCTGGAGACGCTGCGGGCGCG